>OBKS01000028.1_pt1 | contig 147566 bp, 143 predicted proteins | sample 1517381 | NCBI WGS metagenome assembly OBKS01 (sample SAMN04571686, study PRJEB22368) | human gut metagenome | biome: human gut; material: stool | host: Homo sapiens | place: Luxembourg | collected 2012-08-03 | reverse complement strand
ATATGGTTTTAGTTGATATTTCATTTGATTCTTGACAATTATAACAATACATTGACTTTTCAGTTAGAAGTGTATTTCCTATGTATCCTGAACCACCGGCTCCAGATCCACCCCAAGAAGCACCACCGCCGTAAAAACCGCCGCCTCCAGATCCAGATACAGACTGACCAGTTGATCTTGAGCCACCACCAATTCCAAAGATTCCATTTAACCAAGAATCTTTGGAATTACCATCTAAGTTACCACCACCAAAACCTCCGGATATTTGTGTTCCACCAGTAGGATTATTATTTGATGTTGTTCCATTGGGAAAATTATATGTAGTGGTTGCTCCTTGAAATCCACCACCGGCACCACCATGGTCATTGTATCCCCACCAAGTACAAACTCCACCTCCGCCTCCTGCAACAATTAAAACTTTATTTAATGTTGAACTAAATTGAAATAAATTTCCACTACTATTTAAGATATGAGTTGATCCACCACCGGTACTAAAATTAATATTATTTGTATCAGGACTATTAACTCTTACATTCCCACTATTAGGATAGGCATATAGTACTCCCGAATGCCCAGAGGAATTTAAAGTTTTACCCTTTTCTCCAACATAAATATAAATTTTGTCACTAGTAGACAAATTCATTGTACCACTAGAATATCCGCCATATCCTCCATGGTAATTATTTGAATCTGTTCCACCTTGTGCTCCCCATACCTCTAGTTTATAAGTACCAGTTGTTGGTGCCGTAAATGCTTGTTCTCCTCCAGTGTAATCAAAAGCCCATTCAGTTGGACCATCATATGCTTTTTCTGTTCTTGATATCTTATTAAGTTTTAATTTACAAGTTATTGATTTACTTGAAACACTTTTTATATTTTGGCTAGTACTTTCTTGGGCAGTAATTGTTACTTTATCTGTTACTATAGTAGATTGTGATGATATTAAGGTAATACGTGCATATCCGTTGCCTTGTTTTGCACAATTTTCTCTTGGTGTTGAACTTGTACATGTTGTTGAAATGGTCTTAGTTGATATTTCACTTGATACTTGACAATTATAACAATACATTGTTTTCTCAGTTAGAAGTGAATTACCAATATACCCTGAACCTCCGCCAGCTCCCATGAATAAATTACCTAATCCACCGCCATAATAGCCGCCTCCACCGCCAGAGGCATTACCATTTGCTTTTGAAGCTCCACCGCCAGATCCAAAAGATGAAGCATAATAGGTATAAGCCCCATATTGAATAAACGAACCACCAGAAGTTTGAGTAGCACCATTTGAGATATATAAATTTTGATAGTTTATAACGTATTTTCCTGTTACACCATTATAACCACCACCTGAGCCTCCAGCTCCAGAATACCCTTCTTGTTGGTAGCCTCCTCCACCGCCGCCTCCAGCGACAATCAAAATATTTGTTTTTTTATTTGATAAAGAAGTCAATTGCCCAGCTGAAGTTGCAATATGTGTTGCACCACCTCCAGAGGATGCTAGTTTATCTTTATATCCACAAGCAGTTCCTCCACCATTATATCCTCCGTTTACATATGTGCTAGCATCAAAATCATCATCAGTAATTCCTGTTCCTCCAACGTTTACATATACTTTTTGATTTATATCTAAAGCTATTTGACCACTGGAATATCCACCATATCCTCCATAATATGTTTCATTTGCACTTCCGCCTTGTGCTCCCCAAGTCTCTAGTTTATATGTTCCACTTACTGGTGCTGTAAATGTTTGTTCTCCTCCTGTATAGTCAAAATCCCATGTATTATCTACATTACACTCTAAATAGCTTTCTGTATCATATTCAGTCGAATCATTTACTATATCCACACTTATATCTCCATTTATTTCATTTATTGTAAATTCATCTTTTGTATTATTTATTCCATTTACTTCTTTTCCATTTACTTTTAAGTTAGATAGATATACTTTAAAATCACTTAGGTTTTCTGCTAACTTTCCATTTCCATATATATTTATTGTTGTATTATATGCTGCATATCCTATTACCATAAATAAAACTACTATTATAAGTATTGTCGTTTTCTTCATTTTGCATCATCTATCTTTCTATTTTTATTTTATAATACCCCCCCCGATTTTCAAGTTGTTTTAAAAAAGTTATGCAATTTATCTGTAAAAATTTTTTTTGTTTATTTTATCAAAGTATAATAATTTAACAATAATGACAAAATTAAAAATGAATTTTATTATAGTGGTGTGTGCATACTATAATAATTATAGCTTAATATTCATTTTTATACAACATATGTGTTCAATTTTGAACTTTTATTTTATTTAATTTGCTAATTATATTGTAGGTGAATTATTATGTATTATACAGACAGAATGAAGTGGTTAAGAGACATTAAAAATATAACTCAAAAAGAGATTGCTGCTTATTTAGGAATAAAACAACAACAATATGCTAGATATGAAAAAGGTATCAATGTTATGCCCGTTACATATTTGATAAAGTTATGTCAATTTTATAATATCTCCGCAGACTATATACTAGGATTAACTAGTAGAATAGAAACCATTAATACTGAAAATGAAAAAGAAAAGGAATTAGTTACAAGCTAATTCCTTTTAAAATAACGATAATTGATTAGATTCGCTTAAGCCATCTAAACATCCTAAAGCTTTAAGCTTTTCTATTGAAGAACCATTTACTTTTCCACGTTTTTGTAAATCTTCTTGAGAAATAAATGGAGCGTCTTCTCTTGCTTTTATTATTTCTTTAGCAACGTTTTCTCCAAGTCCATCTAATGCACAGAAAGGAATAATTAAACCTTTTCCATCTTCCGTAATCACAAACTTTTTAGCATCACTTTTTTCAATATCAATATTTTTAAAGTATATGCCTCTTGCTGCTGCTTCAAGGCAGATACACAAAGTATCACGCGTATCAGTTTCTTTGTTACTTGCTAAATTTCCTTTAGCATCAATTTCATCAATTTTCTCTCTTATCGCGTTTTCCCCTCTAATCATTGAGGCAATATCAAATGCATCTCTTCTTATAGAAAGGTATGCACAATAATACCAAATTGGATGATGAACTTTAAACCAAGCAATTCTAAATGCACTTGTAACGTAGGCTGTAGCATGTGCCTTTGGGAACATGTATTTTATTTTCCTACATGATTCAATATACCATTCTGGAATATTATATTCTCTTAAAAAAGCCGCATGTTCTGCCCAAGTTGCAGGATCTTTACTTGGCTTTCCTTTACGAACAAATTCCATTATTTTGAAGGCTTTTCCTGCTGGAACTCCCCATTGAATCAAGTTAACCATGATATCATCACGACATCCTATAACATTTTTAAATGGAACTTGGATATTTCCGTTTTCATCCGGTGTACACAAATCTCTTGCATTGCCTAACCATACATCAGTACCATGTGAAAGACCAGATATCTTAATAAGTTCAGCAAATGTTGTTGGTTTTGTTTCTTCTAGCATTCCAAGTAAGAAAGATGTTCCAAATTCAGGTACTCCAAGAGTTCCCGTTGGACAATATTTAACTCCATCTTTACTTGTTAAACCTCTAAGACGAGTTTTTTCTACTCCTAAAACCTCTGGACCAGTAAAAATTTTCATAGTATCACGATCACCTAAATCGATTTTAGTGACATCAATACCTGAAAGATCTTGTAACATTTTTAATACAGTCGGATCATCGTGTCCAAGTATATCAAGTTTTAAAAGGTCAGCATCAATCGCATGATAATCAAAGTGTGTAGTTCTCCAAGCAACTGTTGGATCATCAGCTGGGTATTGAAATGGTGTAAAATCCCAAATGTCTTTATATCCTGGAACAACTACGATTCCACCTGGATGTTGACCAGTTGTTCTTTTAACTCCCGTACATCCTACTGCCATTCTTTCAATCTCTGGTATACGGATAAATGACTTAACCAAGCCTTTTTTCTTAAGTTCGTCTTTACCCGTTACTGAAAGACCGAAACATGCACATTCAATACTTAACTCATTATACATTTCGTCTTCATAATAACCTTGAACATAACCAAAAGCAGTTTTGTCAGCAACCGTACCAATAGTTCCAGCACGATAAACATTATCAGTACCAAATAAAACTTTAGTATATTCATGGGCACTTGCTTGATTATCTCCCGAGAAGTTAAGGTCTATATCAGGAACTTTTTCTCCAGCAAATCCTAAGAATGTTGCAAATGGCATGTCATTTCCTTGGTGAATCATTTGAGTTCCACATTTTGGGCAATTAGTTTCAGGTAAATCAAATCCACTTGGATAATTTTCAGAATAAGGACGACCTTCTTTATCATTAAATTCACTATATTGACAATTTGGACAATAATAATGTGCTGGAAGACCATTACATTCTGTAATACCCATCATACTGGCAACAAATGAAGAACCAACTGAACCACGTGATCCAACTAAATATCCATCATCATTTGAGTGTTTAACAAGTTTTTGAGCTATCAAATAAATAACGTCAAATCCTCCACCAATAATTCCTGTTAGCTGAGCTTTTGCTTCTTCTATAGCCTCTTCATCAGTTAATTCTTTATCACTAAGTCTTTTAACTTGTTCTTTTTTTAAATTAACTACTCCGTCATATCCACTCATTATTACATCATGAAGTGTTGGTGTAAATATTGCTTTTTTCTCTTCTTCACTCATTTCCGGATGTTCAATATCAATTTTTTCTTGAACTAATACATTAATTTTATCTCCATAGAATTCTTGAGCAATACGCTCCTCAATATTAGCAGGAAGTGGATCTCCATACATACTATGAGCTTTATCAAATACAAGATCACGACATGTTTCTTGAGAATGTTCAATTATTGGAGAATATGGTTTATCAGGATAAACTACTACTTCAATCTCTTCTAACATATCAATTATTTTATTTGGATTCTCAATAACTATTTCATGAATTAAATCTCGATCATTTAACCATGCAAATTCATCTAACATCTCTCTTGTAGTTCTAAAGAATTGATTAGGAATATGTCCCATTTTAGGAATTTCACTTTTAGTATATTTGCATAAAAGTGAATAAGTTCCATTAACATAATTAACGCTCACTAAACCAGCTATTTGTAATTTTCTTAAAGAAGAATCTATCATATATTTCTTTTCTTCAAAACTAGTTTTAGCAGCAGCCTCATCTTGATTATTTTTATCAATCGCATAAACTAAAGCCAAATTATTAGACGTAATTTCCACATTTTTTACATTGGTTAGTGCATAAATATATTTTAAAACTTTTATATCTACGCTTGTTAAATCATGTCCTTTATCATGTGCTTGTTTTATAGCATGTTCAATGTTTTCTTTATTAACATTAACTTTATAATCGCCTTTTAAATATCTAGCTAACGGATGTCTTCCTTTTCCAGGCACATTTTGATTAACAATTATTTCTCTACTGATTAAATCTTGTGGATCAATATTATGTACATCGGATGTTGCAACAATCATTTTTCCAATACTTTTAGCGCATTTAATAATTTTTCTTATCGCAAGTTTTAAATCATCCATATTAGATATATCATGATTTTTAAGCAAGTGTTTATAGTTATCAATTGGTTGAATTTCTATATAATCATAGAATTTCATTGCTTCAATTAAATCTTCTTCGCATCTTGTTAAAGCAAGATTAAAAATTTCACCATTTAAACAAGCCGAACCAACTAAAATTCCTTCACGATACTCATTTATTAGTTTTCTTGGTATTTTAGCATTTCTTTCAATAAAATTCGTATTAGCAAAACTGATAAGTTTAAACATATTTTTTAAACCAACTTTATTTTTAGCAATGAAAGTTACATGTTTTGTAAAATCATAGATATTAGCAAGATTTTCTGTAAATGTTTTACCAGGAATGTTTTCATACATTTGCAAGAAATCATCTTTACACCAAGGGAATTTCCATACATAATTCTTATTATCATATTTCAAGAAAGGATAATCTTTATCTTCATATGTTTTATTCTCTTCAGCCGGAATTACATAGTTTTTATATGAACATAGTTCAGCAATATTGCCAAGTTTCTTATGATCATTTCTAAAAGCAACATCTTCAAGTTTATAAAGATCATTTAATTCAGATATTTTAGTTAAACCTTCAATTTGTTTTAACATCTTATTAAATATATATCCAGTATTTTCTGAGTCGACATCTGCACCATGGTGTTGTCCAACATAGATAGTTACCGGTATTTCTTTTTCACCAAAAGTACTTGCATAATTTATAACACAAGCATTTTCTGCTGGATGAAGGGTAAAATCACGTTTTATTACACTTCCATCCTTAAATTTAACTTCAATTTCACACTTTTCCGTTTTACTCTTCTTATAAATTGTTGGAAGATAATAAGTATTTCTAACCTTAGTTACTTTACTTTCCGTTGTAATATCATTATCCAAATATTCTTCGCTTTGAACTTTCAAAATAGATTCAGAATCAACTAAAACATCTTCAATCTTTTCTCCATCTTCATCATCAAATTTGAAACTTCCAGATGGAAGAGCTGTATCACTTTGTTCTTCATCTTCCGCCTCACCAGTATCAATACCATAAAATTTACCTAAAGCTTTTAAACTGTGTTTTTTAAGTTCACGGTTTACTACTCTCGATAACATTAAAGTATCAATAATTGGATTTTCTAATTTTCCTAAATTATATTTATAATATGCCATATCTAACATGTTTTTATCGAATCTAGCATTGTGGGCTACTAAAGGCAAAGAACCAATCCATTCTTTAAAACGTTTTATGACATTTTCTTCGTTATCAGCATCTTTAACGTCATCATCACTTATATTAGTAACTCTTGTAATTGATTCATCTATATGACGTCCAGGATTAATAAGTTCATCAAATCTATCAACAACTTCACCATTTTTAAGTTTTACTGCACCAATTTCAATCATAGAATCACTTAAACCAGGGTTAAAACCTGTTGTTTCTGTATCGAATATAACAAAAGTATTATCTTCAATTAGTTCATCATTTGGATTGAAAACAACGTTAAGTTTGCTTTCAGTCATCTCAAGTTCAACACCATATCCAGCTTTAAATGGAACAAAATTTTTCTTTTCTTCTTTTAAACTTTCAATATACTTTTCTAACTCTTCTATTCCTTCTTGATTTCCTGAACTTTTAATATTTTCAAGGGTTTCTTCATTTTCTTTAATCTTAGCATCAAGGTCTTTTTTTCTTCCTTTATTAAATTTTGTAACTGTATCAAACACATGTGGAAATGATTGACAGCAATCATGATCGGTTATAGCAATACCTTTATGACCATATTCCATTGCACGCTTCACTAGAGCGACTTCATCACAAACACCATCCATTTGACTCATCATTGTATGTGCATGAAGTTCACATCTTTTTTCAATTTCTTCATCTTTTCGCTTAATAGTAGGATCATCAATTTCTTCATAACTTCTAAATTGAAAAACCAAATCATGTGCAAAAGAATCATCTCTAACTTGACCAATAAAATGATACCATTTACCAGATTTTAATTCTTTTCCATATTTATTAAACTCTTCTTCGTCACCTGCAAAAGTTTTAGCAAGTATACTTGATGTATTATCACTTATTTTCAAAGTTACTAAATATAATGGATTACCATCTTTTTTCTTTAAAACACTGAAGTCTGTAGAAAAAATGTAAGCTTCCAAATTTACAGCATTTTCTTCTTTTTCAATTGAAGCAATAGAAACAATACCTTCTCTTTGATATTCAACTTTTTTCTTAGGTGTCCATTTTGGTTTATCTTCGACAACCACTTTTGTTGGAATAACAACATTTTCTTTAGCAGCTTCTATTTTTTCTTTAATATTCTTTTTCTCTTCTTCATTTATTTTAAAAGAAGCATCTATTCCATGTATACCAAGAGTATCCATACGATTTAAAATTTTCTTCACTTCTTTTTTTAAAGTTGCCTCTTCATTTTTACTTGTAACTTCTATTAAAATAATATCATCATCAATATCAATGGAATCTTTATTTATTCCACTCAAACTTGGGTAATTGTTTATTACCTCATCTAAAAAATATAAGAAATACTCAAGAATTAATTGACTTGGTAATACCTCATAATTCATCTCAATAATAATAGATTTAACATCATTTATTCCATCCTTACATAAAGTAATCAAATTCATCATTGATTTTACAGGAATAAGTTCTTTTGCATTAATTCTAATAATCCATGTTGTTCCATTATCCCTTATTGCCATTTCTTTAAACTTAGCATTTTCAAATGCAAGTACATCATTATAATTGATTAATTTAAAAAAGTTTATTAGTTTTTCATCCATGAAGCCACATCCTACCTATATGAATTATTATACAATAAATATCATTAAAACTAAACCGATTTATAAACTTTTTAATAGTATTTTTTATGCAAAGAAAAACTTAATATCAAAAAAAAGAAACTCTGTTATAAAGTTCCTTAAACGCATCACTATCAAATTATTGGTACTAGCAATAAAAAATAAACAATCTAACATGGAGTGTCCTCCAATTCCACAGTGACAATCAACATAAAAAAACCGAATGTCCCCTATTTATTTTATGCAACATTGATAGCTAAATTAATAATACTACCGATATCGCTTTAAAACAAGAAAAAAAGAAATATTGCAGATTTTCAAAATCGAACATTTGTATTCTTTTATCTTGATTTTGTTGCACTATACTGCTACAATTAGGTTTAGGAACATCAGTTGTTGAGTGTCTGCCTCTAATCTTTATAGAGAGGAGGTTCTTGATATATATGGGAAAGAAAGATTTTTTAATTTTAAGCTTAATCATTATTATCAACTTATTAATAGCCTTACTCTTCATTGCTTTGAAGTAGTATCACTTATAAATAAAAACGACACTCATCTGCAAAGATAAGTGTCAAACCATATTTTGGGTAGACATTCAGCTTAGCTTTACTGAATGTTCCCTTTTTTATTGTATGCAATATTGCATCTCTAAATACATATTACTACATATGTTTTTATTTTGCAAGAAAAAAGAAGAAACTATTCAGCTTCTTCTTCGTTAGTTTCTTCATCAACAACAACTAACTCTTCTTTGATATTATCAGTATCATCATCTAAGAATTGATCTTCTAATACTTCGCTAGCATCATCAGATAAGAAATCTTTTTCAAGTTGAATTTCAATATCTGAATATTGTTTAGCACCAGTTCCTGCTGGGATAAGTTTACCAAGGATAACATTTTCTTTTAATCCCTTTAAGTAATCAACTTTACCTTTTATAGCAGCGTCTGTTAATACTCTTGTAGTTTCTTGGAATGATGCAGCAGATAAGAATGAATCAGTTTCAAGAGCACTCTTAGTTATACCTAAGATTACTGGTCTACCAGTAGCTGGTACACCACCAGATAAGATAACTGGTTTATTTCTATCAGCAAATTCTTTCATTGATACAGTTAATCCTGCAACTAAATCAGAATCTCCTTCATCAACTACTCTCATCTTATTAATCATTCTACTTGCAATAATTTCAACGTGTTTATCAGAGATATCAACACCTTGAGATTTATATACTTTTAAAATTTCTTTTAAGATATAGTTTTGAGTTGTAATTGGGTCAGTTACAGCAAGTAATTCTTTTGGACTAATAGCTCCTTGAGTAAGCATTTGTCCAGCAACAACTTCACTACCAACTTCTACAACTAATTTAGCTTCATAAGTTGTTGTATGTTCTCTAGACTCAACATCGTTAGTAACTGTAACTTTCCATTTTCCATTAGAGTCTTCTATATTTGTAACCTTACCATTGATTTCGGCTATAGTAGCTTTACCTTTTGGATTACGAGCTTCAAACAACTCTTCTACTCTTGGAAGACCTTGAGTAATATCGGCATCTCCACCATGGGCAGCACCACCTGAGTGGAATGTACGCATTGTTAACTGAGTACCTGGCTCACCAATTGATTGAGCAGCCATGATACCTACAGCTTCACCAGTTTCAACTAAGTTACCAGTAGCTAAGTTAACACCATAACATTTTTGACATACACCATTTTCAGCTGTACATGTTAGAGCACTACGAATTTCAACTTCTTTAATTCCTGCTTTAATAATCTTAGCAGCAATTGATTCAGTAATAAGTTCGTTTTTATCAACGATTGTTTCTTTTGTTTCAGGATTAATTACCTTTTTAGCAGTATATCTTCCAGTTATACGATCAGCTAAACCTTCGATTACTGATCCGTCTTTATCATCAACTAAATCAGATACAACTAAACCAGATAAGCATCCACAATCTGCTTCTTTTACAATTATATCTTGAGCAACATCAACAAGTCTTCTTGTTAAGTAACCTGAATCGGCAGTACGTAATGCTGTATCGGCAGATCCTTTACGAGCACCATGTGTATTTAAGAAGAACTCATTAACTTTACGTCCTTCAACAAGTGATGAAGTTATTGGAACTTCAGAAACTGTTCCATCTGGTTTAGCCATTAATCCTGACATTCCTGCCATTTGACCGAATTGTCCAACAGATCCACGGGCACCAGAGTTCATCATCATAAATATTGGGTTATCAATTTGTTCTTTGGCAATACTTGCAAGTTCACCATGAACCTTATCTTGTACACCATTCCATACATCACATACAGAATTATGTCTTTCTTCACCAGTTATTAAACCACGTTTATATTGTTTGTTAATTTGTTCAACTTTATCATGACCTTCTTTTAAATACTCTTGCTTATGAGCAGATACAACGATATCTGACATTGAGAATGTAATACCTGCTATAGTAGAGAACTTAAATCCTAAGTCTTTTAATTTATCTAGCATTATTGAAGTTTCAGTTGTTTTATAACGTTTAAATACTTGAGCAATAATCTTTTGTAAATCTTTCTTACCAAATGGTTGAGAAAGAGGCATTTTACTTATCTCTTCTGGAATATTTACTCCTTGATCTAAGAAATATTTCATTGGAGTAATTCCTTCAATATTTTCTTTACTTGGTTCAGCTAAATATTGGAAAGTATCTGGTAAAATTTGGTTAAATTTAATCTTACCTACAGTAGTTACTAAATATTTATCTTGAACGTCATCTAAGAATAATTTATATTTAAAACTTCTTACTGGAATAGCAATTCTTGTATGTAAAGTAATTTCTTTTCTTTCATAAGCCATTAAAGCCTCATCTTCATTTTTATATACTTTACCTTCATGCTCTTCTCCAGCTTTTTCCATTGTTAGATAATAGTTACCTAAAACCATATCTTGTCCTGGCGTAACGATTGGTTTACCATCAGATGGTTTTAAGATATTGTTTGCACCCAACATAAGAATTCTAGCTTCTGCTTTGGCTTCTTCTGAAAGTGGAACGTGTACTGCCATTTGGTCTCCATCGAAGTCAGCATTGAATGCTGTACATACAAGTGGATGTAGACGGATAGCTTTACCACCAACTAGTTTAGGTTCAAATGCTTGAATACCTAATCTATGTAGAGTTGGGGCACGGTTTAACATTACTGGATGTTCTGTAATGACATCTTCAACGATATCCCAAACACAATCATCTCTATTATCAATTAATTTTTTAGCACCTTTAATATTGTGAGCAAGTCCTGCATTAACTAAACCATTAATAACATGAGGTTTAAATAATTCAAGAGCCATTTCTTTAGGTATACCACATTGATACATCTTTAAGCTTGGTCCAACAACGATAACTGAACGACCAGAATAGTCAACACGTTTACCTAATAAGTTTTGACGGAAACGTCCTTGTTTACCTTTAAGCATACTAGATAATGATTTTAATGGACGACTTGATGCAGCTGTAACACTTCTACCACGTCTACCATTATCAAATAATGTATCTACTGCTTCTTGTAACATACGTTTTTCATTTTGAACGATTATTGATGGGGCACCTAATTCAAGTAATTTTTTCAAACGATTATTTCTATTAATAATTCTTCTATATAAATCATTTAAATCAGATGTAGCAAATCTACCACCATCAAGTTGAATCATTGGTCTTAAATCTGGTGGAATAACTGGAATAGCATCTAGTATCATCCATTCAGGTTTATTACCACTTTCTTGGAATGCAACTAAACAATCAAGACGTTTACCTAAACGAATTCTCTTTTGTCCTGTTGCGCCATTTAATTCTTCTTTTAATGCTTCTACTTCTTTATCAACATCTACTTCTTGTAAAAGTTTTTTGATAGCTTCAGCACCCATACCTACTTCAAAACCATTTCCATATTTTTCATAGTAAGCACGATATTCTTTATCAGATAAAGTTTGTTTCTTTGCAAGTGGAGCGTTTCCTGGGTCAATTACTACATAACTTACGAAATATAATACTTCTTCTAGTTCTCTTGGAGACATATCTAGAACAAGACCCATTTTTGAAGGTACACCTTTAAAGAACCAAATATGAGAGCAAGGAGAAGCAAGTTCTATATGTCCCATACGTTCACGACGTACTTTAGACTTAGTAACTTCTACTCCACATCTATCACATATTACATTTTTATATCTTAATCTCTTATATTTACCACATGAACATTCATAATCTTTACTTGGTCCAAAGATTTTTTCACAGAATAGTCCATCTCTTTCTGGTTTTAAAGTACGATAGTTGATAGTTTCTGGTTTTTTTACTTCACCATAAGACCATTCTCTTATTTTCTCAGGGCTAGCAATACTAATTCTTATACCTTTAATGTTGTTAACTTCTAACATTATTCTTCCCCTCCTTCAAAACCATTTTCCAAAGCCATTATATCATCAATGCTTGGTTCGTTTTCGAATTCCTCTTCTTCATTATCAAATTCGTCTTTTTCTTCTTCCACTGGAGTTTCTTCTTCACTAGGTTTTCCTTTTACCTCTCCAGTATTTATATCTATTTCGTCAATAGTTAATGCATCTCCATCATCTTCATCTGCTTCAAGTTCTCTTAGGTCATGAACTTTATCATCATAATCAATCATTTCAATATTTAATCCTAGAGCTTGGAACTCTTTAATTAATACTCTGAAACTTTCTGGAACACCAGCAGTTGAAATTGGTTTACCTTTAACTAAAGCTTCATATACTTTAACACGTCCAGTTACATCATCCGATTTAACTGTCATAATTTCTTGTAGAACATGACTTGCACCATATGCATATAGTGCCCAAACTTCCATTTCTCCAAATCTTTGACCACCAAATTGAGCTTTACCACCTAAAGGTTGTTGAGTAACTAAACTGTATGGTCCAGTTGAACGAGCATGAAGTTTATCATCTACCATGTGGTGAAGTTTAATCATATACATGACACCAACAGATACTCTGTTTTCGAATGGTTCACCAGTTTTACCATCATATAGAACAGTTTTACCATCATGATCCATTCCAGCTTCATCCATCATTTCATATATTTCATCAATTGTTGCACCATCGAATACTGGAGTTGCAACATGTACACCTAATTTCTTAGCAGCCATACCTAAATGTAATTCTAGAATTTGTCCTAAATTCATACGGCTTGGAACACCTTGTGGATTTAATACTACATCTACAGGTCTTCCATCTGGCATATAAGGCATATCCTCTTCTGGTAATATCAATGAAACAACACCTTTATTACCATGACGTCCAGACATCTTATCTCCTACTTGAATCTTACGTTTTTGAACTATATAAATTCTTACAACTTTAGATACACCAGCAGGAAGTTCATCACTGTTTTCTTTAGTATATACTTTAACATCATGAACAATACCATCAGCTCCATGAGCAACCCTTAAAGAAGTATCTCTAACCTCACGAGTTTTTTCTCCGAATATTGCATGTAATAATTTTTCTTCTGAAGTTAATTCTTGAACACCTTTTGGAGTAACTTTACCAACTAAAATATCTCCTTCATGTACTTCAGTACCAATTCTAATAATACCTTCAGCATCAAGATTACGTCTTGCATCTTCACCAACATTTGGTATATCACGAGTAATCTCTTCAGGTCCAAGTTTAGTATCACGACAGTCTATATCATAATGTTCAATATGTAGAGATGTATAAACATCATCTTTAACTAATCTTTCATTTAATACAACGGCATCCTCATAGTTATATCCATTACATGTCATGAATGCTACAACCATGTTTTTACCTAAAGCCAATTCACCTTTATCAGTTGAAGGTCCATCAGCTATAACTTCTCCTTTGTGTACTTTTTCACCAGCAACAACAATTGGAGAATGATTTATACAACTTTCAGCATTACTTCTTTCAAAGTTTGCTAAGTAATATACATCTTTATCTTTTTGAGTTTTAACAACTATTTTTTTAGCATCAGCATATTCAACTACACCATCTGCTTTACAAACTATTGTAGAACCTGAATCTCTTGCTGCTATATACTCAACACCTGTTCCAATTAAAGGAGCTTCTGTTCTAAGTAGAGGAACAGCTTGACGTTGCATGTTTGAACCCATTAGGGCACGAGTTGCATCATCGTGATCCAAGAATGGAATAATACTTGTAGTGATTGAAACGATTTGACTTGGGGCAACATCAATGAAGTTAATTTGACTTGCTTTAGCATAAACGTTATCGCCATTTAAACGACATGCATTTTCATCACTTGTTAAGTTATTATTTTCATCCATTTCAATAGTTGCTTGTCCAATGTAATAGTCTGCTTCTTCATCAGCAGTTAAATAAACTATTTCATCAGTAACATGTTTATCAACAACTTTTCTATATGGAGTCATTATAAATCCATATTCATTAATCTTAGCATAACTTGCTAAAGATGTGATAAGACCGATGTTTGCACCTTCTGGAGATTCAATTGGACAAATTCTTCCGTAGTGAGATACGTTAACGTCACGAACATCCATTCCAGCTCTATCACGAGATAAACCACCAGGTCCTAAAGAACTTAAACGACGTTTATCTGTTAACTCAGCTATCGGATTTATTTGATCCATGAATTTTGACAATTGACTTGAACCAAAGAATTCTTTCATAGCTGCTGTAACTGGTCTTATGTTGATCAATGTTTTTGGAGTAATTTGATCTAACTCTTGAGTAGTCATTCTTTCACGAATAACTCTTTCCATACGAGCAATACCAGTTTTGAATTGATTTTGAATTAATTCACCAACTTGTCTTACACGTCTATTTCCTAAATGGTCGATTTCATCAACGTTTCCGAATCCATCAAGTAAGTCTAAATAATAGCTCACTGCACCATAAACATCGCTTATAGTAAGTCTTCTAGAATCGATTGATTGGTCATTACCAATTATAGTAATTACTCTATTTTCATTCTTTTTGTCATATACTTTTACTGTTTGAACTTTATTATATTGATCAAGTTCATCATTAATTTTAATTTCTTTTACATTGTAACCATCGGCAAATATTGGTCTTAATGTTTCAAGAATTGTTTTATCTACTATTGTACCTTTTTCACATATAACTTGTTTATCAACTTTAATATCTTCTGCTAGTTTCATTCCTAAAAGTCTATCTAAGACATTTAGTTTTTTATTAAATTTATAACGTCCAACTTTAGCTAAGTCATAACGGAACTTATCGAAGAATCTTGTAATCATTTGATTCTTTGCAGATTCAAGTGTTGCAGGTTCTCCTGGACGCAATTTTTCATATATTTCAATTAAGGCTTCATCAGTATTCTTAGTTGAATCTTTTTCTAATGTGTTTTTAATGAATTGATTGTCTTCACCAAATACTTCTAGAATTTCTTCATCACTAGATAAACCTAAAGCACGCAATAATGTTGTAATAGTAACTTTTCTAGTTCTATCAATACGAACATATACAACATCACGAGCATCAAGTTCAAATTCTAACCATGTACCTTTATTTGGAATAATTTCTCCAGAAACAACTGGGCGTCCATTTTTATCAATTTCTCTTTTGAAATAGATTGATGGACTTCTTACTAATTGAGATACAATTACTCTTTCTACACCATTAATAATGAATGTTCCTGCATCAGTCATCATTGGCATGTCACCTAAGAAAATTTCTTGTTCTTTAACTTCTCCAGTTTCATGAATGAATACTCTTGCTTGAACCTTTAAAGGTGCTGAGTAAGTAACCATTCTTTCTTTAGATTCCTTTACTCCATATCTAGGTTCATCAAATGAATATGAATCAAATTCAAGTGATACCTTTCCTGTGAATGATTCTACTGGGAATACATCTTTAAATACTTCATCAATTCCCTCAGTTAAGAACCAATCATAACTTTTCTTTTGAATTTCTAACAAGTCAGTCAATGCCAAGGCGTTAGTAGTTTTTGAGAAAGATCTTCTTTCTCTATGGTCACCAAATTTTTGAACTTTGTATGCCATCATTTCACCCCAATACTATAGTAATTTTTTGAGCTTCTCCACGCAAAAAGGAGTATTCGCCACCAATTTAAAATTTTATCAGTAAATTATTTACTTGTCAATAAGTTTTGCTTTAATTATATAAAAACCTTTGCTTTTTTCAATTATATTTACATCGTATATACTTTTCATAGTATCAATCATGCTTTTAGCACCTTGATCTTTACGCATTACGATATAAAGATAACCAGATTTATTTAAGTGTTTACTCGCTCCCATAATAAATTCAGTAATAACAGTTTTACCTGCACGAATAGGAGGATTAGTTAATATCACATCAAAACACTCATCTATATTAGAATAAATATTTGATTCAACAATATTCACTTTCAAGCCGAACTTTTTAGCATTCATCTCTGTTAAATGAAGGGCCCGTTTGTTAACATCCGCAAGAGTAACAAATGCATTTTTATACTTGCAAACTGTTAAACCAATTACACCATATCCACAACCTAAATCAAGAACACTTGAATATGATATATCTTCTTTTAAAAAAGTTTCAATTAATAATTTAGAGCCATAATCAACTTTATCTTTAGAAAACACACCTAAATCGCTTGTAAACTCTAAAGAATCATCAAAAATATGTAAATAAACGTTTCTAAATTCACTTTTTAATTTACTATTATTAGTAAAATAATGTTCCATAAGATTCCCCTTTGATAAACAAAATTATATCAAATTATGAAACCTAACTCAAGCAATATTTAAGCAAATCTTTTATTTTCACAATAAAAAAATAAGATATGCAAATTACACATCTTATTATATATAAATAATCACAGATAATTAACTATAGGAACCACAATCGGTATCTCCATCTGAATACACCTCACAATATTCATTAGTCAATTCATCCTTGCACCAGACAAATGTTGAATTAGCCTGGCAGGCAAAATTTTCAGAGCTGCAGAACCAGCTGGAGCCAAAATCACAGTTCGATTCTCCAAAATAATTTTTTATTGCTTCTTTCGAATTATCAAAATCATTTGATTCTATGCAAAACAATCCATCTTCATTTATGCACACGCCTTTCGTATTATTTGAATCCAATCCAGCAAATACATTTTTTCCTAATGTTGTATAATCTGTTGCACTTGATGTTGTGAGTGTTCCAAATGCATAATATGTTGGTACCCATGCTACAAATGTTGGTTTTGTTTCTCCTAATGTATCTCTTTCTACTGCATTGAATTCTAACTTGCATGTATATTCTTCGCTTACTTCTTCTGTTGATGTTTTATCTAGTGTTACTGTTAATGTTCCATTTACTGAACTTTTTGCTTTTACTACTGTGGCATTATTTGCTAATTCATTTTTGATACTTGTGTATTTTGCTGTTGTACCAGTCTTTGGTACACATGTAACTATTACTTCTGCATCATAGTTACTTGAATTGTTTGTTACTTCATATGTTAGTACTGAAGTTTGATTAAGTGTTTTTAGTTCACTTGTTGTAAATGTAATTGTTTTCTTTGTTTCATCTACTGCTGCTGCATATACGTCCGTTCCATCTATACTTGCAGCTGTGAAGATTACTGAAAAATCTTCATTGTTTTCGCTTACTTTTGCATTTCCGTTTATTATTAGAGTTGTTGAGATTGCTGCAAATCCAATACTCATTAGTAATATTGCTATTATAAGCATACTTTTCTTCTTCATATTATTCCCTACTTTCTACTATTTTATTTTATAATACCCCCCCCGATTTTCAAGTCGTTTTGGTGGGTTTACACAAAGTTTTCAAATTTGTTTAAAAATTGCATAAAAAAATTGTTAAGATATCTTAACAATTTTAACATCATAATCTCCATTTGGACTTGGAACTTTAACTACATCTCCAACCTTTTTACCAGATAAAGCTTTACCTATTGGTGATTCATCACTGATTTTATTTTCAAACGGATCAGCTTCTAGAGAACCAACAATCTTATATTCATCAGTATCATCATCACCAACATATTCTATTTCAACAGTAGAACCTAAACCAACAACATCTTTTGGAGCTTCTTCTATGATAACAGCATGCTCTATCATATATTCTAGTTCTTTAATTCTTGCTTCTACTTGAGCTTGTTCATTTCTAGCTGCATCATAGTCGGCATTTTCAGATAAATCACCTTGAGCTCTTGCTTCTTTAATAGCTTGAATGATTCTTGGTCTATCTTCTTCTCTTAATTTATTTAGTTCATTTTCAACTTCTAAATAACCATTAGAAGTTAATTTTATTTCTTTCTTTCCTGACATAATTAGTCACCCTTCTTTAATAAATATTTGTTTATCAAAACTACTTTCATAAGATTACTACATAATAGTCTAAAAGTCAAACACTTTTAAACGCATCATATCATATTTTTTTAATTCAAATGGCACTCGAATCTTAACAATCATTTGAGGATGATTTGCTTCTTCTACCATTTTTTCATCTTCATCTAATATTTCTTCTATACGAAAATTTTTAGTCTCTGTAGATGGTCCAAAGAATTGAACTTCGTCACCTATTTTGAAATAATTTCTCTCTTCAATTGTTGCAATTCCATCTTTATAATCTATGACTAATCCCAAGAAATCTTGATTAGAATATTCACATCTTCCTAAATAATATTGTTCGTTAACTCCAGGTAATTTATCAAAGAATTGTGGAGTTGATTCACGATTAGCTACACGATTTAAAATATTTAAAGCATAGTTCGAGTATTCAGAAGTTAAAGTATTATTTAAAATTTTATCGATTAATCTTCTATAAATAAGAATAACAGTGGATACATAATAAATACTACGCATTCTTCCTTCAATTTTAAATGAATTAACTCCGGCATCAATCATGTCTTTAATAAAAGGCACCATATTTAAATCTTTTGGAGTCATTGAAAATGGCTCTTCGCATACCTTTTCACCATCTTTTTCATAGTCAAAAGTCCAACGACATATTTGAGCACATCCACCTCGGTTGGAATCCCGATTGGTACAATAATTAGAAAGTACACATCTACCACTTATACTTGTGCACATTGCTCCATGAACAAAGCATTCAATTTCTAGCCCCGTTTCTCTTTTTATTCTTTTTATATCTTCTTTGCTTGCTTCACGTGCTAAAACTACTCTAGTTGCTCCTAAATCTTTATAGAATAAAGCAGCCTCATAATTTAGAATTGATGCTTGAGTTGATACATGTATACATAAGTCTATGTTATTTTCACGAATCATATTCATAACGGCAACATCACTTGTAATTATCGCGTCAACTTGAATTTCACTTAAATAAATCAAATAATCTTTTAAACCTTTAAAGTCCTCATTATGAAACACGATATTAACTGTAACATATACCTTTTTCCCTAAAGAATGAGCATATTCAACAGCAGTTTTTATTTCATCTAAATCCAAATTCTTAGCATTAGCTCTTAAAGAATAATTTTTATAGCCAAAATATACAGCATCAGCTCCATACATAAAAGCATATTTTATTTTTTCTAAAGAACCAGCTGGAGCAAGTAATTCAATATTATCCATTATTTATAATCCTCCAATTTAAATACAGTTTTTCTATTTAAGAAACCATCATCACCATAATTTTTACCATCAATTACATCTTTTATTTCGCCTACACTTAAATCAAGATTTAACACCAAGAAAAACATTACTTTATCTTCATATTTAGGTATCAAGGAAACATAATTAAAATAAGTATTATTAAATATGTATGTTCCATACTCACTTTCTCTTACTAAAAATTTATTACCAGTTATTTTTTCATTTAAAACCATATCATTATAATCATTTAATCCTGCATGTTTATTAAAATTTGTAAGTAAAGTTCTTCTTGAATACATAATATTGTTTTTACCAAATATTGGAAGTATAAGTGGTTTAATAGAATTATTAATTATTTCATCTATTTCTTCTTTCGTGATTTCATTTGAAATAACTGCACTTGTACATCCATTTTTCAAATGGAAATTAATTGAATTATAATTTACTGCAAAATGAGCTTGATTCCAAATAAGAGGAATTCCTGTATCTTTAAATATATTGAAAACTCCTAAATCTTCAAAGATAATTCCTTTAAATCTTAAAAACTTATCCTTAATACTTTTTAGTTCATCAATTGCTAATGTATCCATAACCCTATTTAAATAAACGTATGCATCATCTGGAATATCACATAAGTTAAAAGAATTATATCCAATTGAAAATTTATTAACAGCAAAAAGAAAATTGGTGATTCCAACTTTCTTATATTCTTCTATTTCACTTAAATTGTTTATATTAATCAATATTTTTGACATCTTCATCAGACTTCCTAAAGCTAACTGATAAGCCATCACCTATATCATAAAATTTAGTGACAAACTCTTCATTAGTACGTAAAAACTCAATATATTTTTCAATTTTAGTTACTAAACCTAAAACATTTCTTGATTCAATTTTATCTTTATCAGCTACTAAACCATGAAATTTTAAGTTATCAGTGATAATTACACCACCCTTAGATAAATAGTTTTGGAACTTTTCAAAAAATTTTATATATTGACCCTTAGCTGCATCAATAAATATTAAATCATATTCATGATCAACTAGATTAACATCTAAAGCATCATTAAACACAATCTCAATTCTTTTATCCATTCCTGTACGATTAACGTTTTTAACAGCTTCTCTGTAACGTTTATCATCTCTTTCGATAGTAGTAATTTCCACATCATCATCAACACTTGCCATAAGAATTGCTGAATATCCAATAGCAGTTCCCAGTTCAAGAATTTTTTTAACATTATTAAGTTTAATATATTTTTGTATAAATTTTATGGAATCTCGCTCAATTATAGGCACATTGTTTGCCTCAGCATACCTTTCCATTTCCTTTATAACATCATTCATTTTTACTTCTCCTCTTTAAGACCAAAGGCCTTTGCTTTTAAGATCAGCTACAGTTTTTTCGTGTTCTGAAGCTGTCTTATTATAATATACTTTGCCTTTTGCATCAGCAACAAAATAGAAATAATCATTGGTACTCGGATTTATAGCTGCATCAATTGAAACAATTGATGGACTACAAATTGGTCCAATTGGGATTCCTGTAGTACAAGTTCCCCTAGTATTATATGCATTGCACGAATCAATATCACTTTGGAGTATAGCAGAGCCAAGTTCTTTCTTCACTCCATAATATGTTGTGACATCACTTCCAATAGACATATTATTCTTTATTCTATTTTGAAATACACCTGATATTTCTTTCCTATCGCTTTCGCTAGACGCTTCTAATTCTATCACACTCGCAAGAGTAAGTAAACTAGTAATATTTAAGTTATTAGTTTCAATATATTCTTTATAAGTACTTAATTTAGTATTCATTTCATTTAAAAGGACTTCAATAGCTTCTTTAACTGTTGCATCTTTTTTTATAAAATACGTATCAGGAAATAAGTATCCTTCTAAAGGATAATATACACCATCTTTTAAAATATCATCAGTTATAAACCAATATTTTTCAATTAAACTAGTTAAGTAATCTTTATCTTTACAAGTACTTATTACTTCTTCTTTAGTGAATGTTAAATTATTTGCAAGAACATCAGCATATTCTATAAAACGTTTTCCCTCAATAAAAGTAATTGCCATTTCATTCTTTTCAATATTAGTTCCATTAGTTAAGCTTTCCAAAATTTCCATAAGTGTCATGCTTTTGCTCAACTTATAATTTCCCGCTAAAAATCCTTTTCGATAATTAAGCTTAACAAGAATCTTTGTAAAATTAGTATTCCTAATTAATCCTTCCTTTTTTAAATCGCTTATAATTTGATTTTTGCTTGTTCCGCTTTCAACATTAAACATAACTTCATCATTATTTGAAGAATTAATAGGCATCATCATAAAGAAAGATATTCCTCCAATAACAGCTAAACAAGAAAAGAAAACAATAAAAAGAATAAGTGCTACCTTTTTTATTTTCTTACTAGCTTTATCAACATCACTATTCATCCTTATCACCATTTTCAGTCTCGGAATTTTCTTTAACCATATCAATTACACTAGCAAGAATATTATCTATAATTTTCCATTCTTTATCAGTTGTTAATTGAGATAATTTTAAATCCTCTCCCGTTTTATCATAGGTATTTGCATAAACTTTAATATTACCTTTTTCATCTTTTGTATTGTCAGTATAGGCAATATAACTTTTTCCTGTTTCATCAGAATCAAACGTAAATAAAACATCACATACTAATTCTTCACCTTTATCATTTTTTATAACAATTTTTCCATTATCTAACATCAGTTCCACTTCCTATTCTTTTTAAATAAGTATCTAATATGATACTTGCTGCCACTGAATCTATAACTTCTTTTCTATTTTTTCTGCTCATATCAGCTCCAATAAGATACTTTTCTGCCTCAACTGTGCTTAATCTTTCATCAATTAAATTAATTGGTAACTCAGTTACGTTTTCTAATTTTTCTTTGAACGCATCAGTTCTTAACGTTGCTTCGCCTAAAGAATTATTCATGTTTTTAGGATATCCAAGAACCAAAGCCTCGATATGCAATTCATCAATTAACTTTGAGACATCTTCCACCAGCTCATCAATATCATTATATCTTATAGTTTTGTAAGGATTTGCTATTATTCCTAATTTATCGGATACAGCAAGGCCCAAAGTCTTCGTACCCAGATCCATTCCAAGAGTTTTCATTAGTTTTCTAAATAATTCCTAACCATAAGTTCTAAAACCTTATTTCTATCAAGACCTAACATTTTATCACGAGCATTCTTGTAATTAGTAATATATCCGGGATCTCCAGATACTAAATATCCTACAATTTGACTAATTGGATTATATCCTTTTTCTTTTAACGCATCATATATTTCATCTAAAGTAGTTTCAATTAATGCATTAGTTATATCTTCAATTTCAAATAGAGTTGTCTTATCCATAACTTCACCTCTAACATATAAATTTTATCATAATAATTTATGCTAATCAATATAATAAAAAACTTCGCTTTTAACGAAGTTCATATTTCTTTGTAACTGTTTTTACAATTCCATCCCAAGTATCATTTATATCACCAACATTTTTTTCAGGAAAAATATCAGAGCAACAATTAGTTATAAATTTTAATGACTTATTTTTTCCCCAATGTTCCTCGATTAACTTTCTTTCAAAACTATCAACTGGATACATACTTAAAAGCTCATCAATATATTTTCTATTTTGTTTTTCTCTATCACCTCTTGATAAAATGATTCCTTTTGGAGCAAGTATATCATATATTCCAGATATACCATAAATAATTCTTTCATATTCACATGCATTAAGAAGAGTAACTATTTTATATCCTGGAACTAAGTTAAAATATTTAGTAACGTTGCCTTCATTAATAACAAGATTTTTATAGTTTTTGCCTCTATATCTTTCCCATTCAGTATCGACAACTGCTACATTACATATTTTTTGTTCATCATATATCTTTTTTTCATCCATTGGATTAGCTGATAAACTAACCCAGTTTTCAAAATATGAATTATTTTTATCTGTTGCTGAATGAATAAAGTAATAAAGCATTTCATAAGCCTTATTTTTAGATAAATGCAATTTTGTTTTTTTATATCTCGCTTCAGAAACTTCTTCAACCAAATATTGTAAATATAATACTACATCATTAATTTTTTCCATTGAGCATTGTGTTAAAAGTATTTTTCCAAAATCCGAGTGACCTGATAAATCAGTATCAGGATAAAGTTTTTTAAGTACTTCATCTATTATAAAATTAGATATTAATCCATTTTCCTTTGGTTCTATAAATTCATCATGACCAGATAATGCATGATATAAAATCATATCAAACCCCTCCAAACAAGATGTTATTATATACAAAAAGCATTATTTTGTCCATAAGAAAACTCAAGAATTATCTTGAGTTATATTTTAAAATCATCCTCTAGTGAAAAATCAACATTTTCATTAATCCATTCTTTTCTTGGTTCAACAGCATCTCCCATTAAAACTGAAACTCTTTTTTCCGCCATTGCTGCATCACTTATATTTACTTTAATCAAATTACGTGTTTCCGGGTTCATAGTAGTTAAACTTAAGTTATCAGCATTCATTTCTCCTAAACCTTTATATCTTTGTACACGATATGTTGAATTATCTTTATCTCTAACATAATCTTTAAACTCTTCATTAGTATAAAGATATGTTACTTTTTTGCCTTCTTCAACCTTGAATAAAGGTGGCATAGCAATATAAAGATGACCCTCTTCAATTAATGGTCTCATAAAGCGATAGAAAAAAGTCAAAAGTAAACATTGAATATGTGCTCCATCGTCATCGGCATCAGTCATTATAATTACCTTATCATAATTGATATCTTTAACATCAAAATCAGCTCCACATCCTGCACCTATACAATGAATTAATGTATTTATCTCTTCATTTTTAAACGCATCAGCAACACTAGCTTTTTCAGTATTTAAAACTTTACCTCTTAAAGGTAAAACTCCTTGGAATTTTCTGTCACGACTAGATTTGGCTGTTCCTCCAGCTGATTGACCTTCAACGATAAATAATTCATTGATTTTTGGATTACGACTTTGAGGAGGAGTTAACTTATCGGATAAACTTCGCTTTTCATCTCTTTTACTTTTACCAGCTCTTGCTTCTTCTCTAGCTTTTCTCGCCGCTTCTCTAGCAAACTTACTTTTGCTCATCTTATCTAATATAATAGTGGCTTCGCTTTTATTTTCCTCAAGATAAAATTTTAAAGCATCATACACAATTTGTTCAACAGCAGGTCTTGCCTCAGGAGTACCAAGTTTTCCTTTAGTTTGCCCTTCAAATTGAAGTAAATCTTCTGGTATTTTTAAATTTATTACCGCCGTTAAACCTTCTCTTGCATCACTTCCATCGAAGTTAGAATCCTTATTCTTTAAAATACCATTAGCTCTTGCATAATCATTAAAAACTTTCGTAAGTCCTGTTTTAAAACCGACTTCATGCGAACCACCATCACTTGTCTTAACATTATTTACAAATGAAATAATTTGTTCGTTATATGAATCAGTATATTGAAGTGCTATATCGACTTCAATATGATTTTTTACGCCATGTATAGGTACAATACTATTTATTGTTTTTTTGTCTTCATTCATATATTCAACAAAGGATATTAACCCATTCTCATAATGATACGTTACTTTTTTATTATCAGCAACATTTTCAAGCTCTACAGTTAATCTTGGTAACAAGAAAGCACTTTCTTGCATTCTTTCACAAATAGTAGAAAACGAAAATTGACAATTTTTAAATATTTCATAATCAGGCATAAAAGTAACACAAGTTCCAGTTTTTTTTGACTCACCAATTTTTTTTAAAGGACTTGAAACCTCGCCTCCATTTTTAAAACGAATATTGGATATTATTCCATCAGTATAAATAGTAACATCCATCCATGAAGATAAAGCATTTACAACACTTGCACCTACTCCGTGTAATCCACCAGATACTTTATAATTACCTTCTTCAAATTTACCGCCAGCATGCAATACAGTATAAATAACTTCTGGAGTTGTTTTACCACTTTCATGAATTCCAATCGGAACTCCACGACCATTATCAGCTATAGTGATTGAACCATCACCATTAAGACGAATCTTAACCATATCTCCATAACCATTTATTATCTCATCAATGGAATTATCTACGATTTCCCATACTAAATGATGAAGACCTCTTTTATCAGTTGAACCAATATACATACCTGGTCTTTTTCTTACTGCTTCTAACCCTTCCAATATTTTAATTGATGAAGCATCATATTTCTTTGCTCCTGCCATAAAGCATCACCTTAATAAAATTTAACACAAAAAAAAAGAAAAGACAACCAAATATGTCTTATAAACGTAAACAAGAACGATTTTACATTTACATTACAAATTAATTTTTTGGGTTTCTTCCAATCTTTTTAACAACTCTTCTTTGCACATCTTGTCTTTTACATTTTTCTTGTTAAGTTCATCTACATATTCTAAATAAACATTTTCAAATTCAGTTTTCATTCGTCACCTACTATTATTTGACATAATGGATTCAATATATTTACTAGCTGCATCCATTACATCTTCTTCTATTCTACTATTTTTACTTTCTTCTTTTTTATCTCTATCTTCAATATCCGAAAAATCCGGAAATGTATGAACATCTGCCATAAACTTATCATCATCTTGTAAGTTACTATTAACTTCACTTGATTTATCTGTAGACATTTCTTCAACTTCACTTTTTTGTGAATTATCAAAAGTATTAAAAGAAATCGCATTAGAAGAAACATCATCAACTTGCAATTTTTTTTCTTCTTCCTCTACATTTTTTGGCTTTAAATAATTATCATCTGCTTCAACAAAATTATTTATATTCAATATCTCATCAAATTCAGTTTCTTTAACTTCTTCAACTGGACTTAAATCATTAATAATATGAACTTCACTCGAATAGTCAATCTCGGGTTTCGAAGCATTTTTTATATTTCTAAATGGACCATATTTTCTTTTATTGTTAACTGTTATTATAATAAATACTGTTATTAATAACACCAATAAAACAATAATGACAGGAAAAAAAGCGTCACTCATTATAAATTCATCAAAAGCATTCATTCAATCCCTCTATTCTACAATAACAATATTATCACATAAAAAGAAGTTAAACAAGAAAAAAGATGTATTAGAATAATCTAAGTACATCTTGGAAAGTAATATATAGCATAAGAAGCATAATAAGTATAAAACCAATTGAATGAAAATAACCCTCTATTTTAGAATCAACTTTTTTTCTAGTAATCGCTTCTATTAATACAAATAATACTCTTCCTCCATCAAATGCAGGAAAAGGTAAAATATTTAAAACGCCTAGGTTAATGGATAAATATGCCATCAAATATATTAAATTGGCAAATCCTGCTTGAGCAACAGTTCCAACAACAGAATACATTCCAACAGGTCCAGATAACGCCGATAATCCAAGTTTGCCTGTAAATAATGATCCTAATATTAAAATCATTGTAGAAACTATACTACCAAATTTAGAAAATGCATATTTTATTGCATAGCCAAAACCTTTATGTATCTCACTTGAAGCAGATATTCCTACCAACTTAGTTATAGTAACTTCCTTTTCTTTTTTATTATATTCTTTTAATACACTTTCAAGCGTTGTAGAATCATCTAATTTTATCGTTTTATCGTCAAAAACAGCATATGTGTCCGGAACGATTTTATACTCATTAACACTTCCATCTTCATGCTTTATTTTATATGTATAATAATCATTTTTATTTTTTAAGTTTGTTACTATCGTAAGTTTATCCCAAGTATTGACTTTATAACCATTGCATCCAATAATTATATCATTTTTCTTTAATCCCGCATTTTCAGCTGGGCTTCCGCTTTGAACAGACCCAATAACACTTGATTGCTCAGTACTTCCATAAAAAAATCCAATCATAAAAAGTAAAATGATAGCTGTAATAAAATTCATTGTAACACCAGCAACTAAGATCAATATTCTTTTTGTTTTAGATTTATTACACATAAATTTATCCTTAGGAAGATTTTCATCATCTTCTCCTTCTTCACCAGCCATCGCACAAAATCCACCAATTGGGAAAGCTCTTAACGTGTATTCAGTAGGATCATTTTTCCTTTTAAATGTAAGAATTTTAGGTCCCATTCCTAAAGCAAATTCATAAACATGTACTCCACATTTTTTTGCTACTAAGAAATGTCCACCTTCATGAACAAAAATCAAAACACTTAAAATAAGTAAAAGTACAACTATATTCCAAATTGGTGTATTTGGTAAAAATACAAGAATAAAGAATATAGAAATAACTATAGCAACTAACAACAATATATTTTTTAAATTATTATTTTTTTTCATATATAAGCCTCCTAGTTCTAATAATAATATGCTTTAAATATAAGCTAATATACTTATAATGCTCTTGTATAGAAATACTTTCTCAAATCAGGAAATTTCAAATAACCTTTCGGATCAACAAGATTAGCAACCCATTTTGAATACGAAGTATAAGTTGTTCCATACCAACCAGTACCCAATCCAAAATGCAAATGAGCACCAGTTGAACAAGAATCCCATGGAGTTCCTGATCCTCCACCTACAGTTCCAACAATGGTTTGATTAGTAACTTTATCACCAACACTAACCTTTATAGTTAAAAGATGCATATAACAAGATGTATATTGTTTACCATTTATTAAGTGTTGAATATACACTTGATTTCCACCACAACTGGCCTTTCTAACGATTTTAGAAACCATTCCGTTTGCTACACTATAAACATTTGTTCCCTCTTTGTTTCCTCCAATATCTATTCCAGAATGAAACTTATTTTTAACTCCTGTAACAGGATGAGTTCTATATCCAAAATATGAAGTCGTTGTTCCTCTATTTAAAGGTCGTAAGAAGCCGGTATCTCCTTTAACACTTACACATTTTTCAAGGTCCTCATCTTCTTTACAACCAATCTTTTCATAATAATTAATTAACTCTTGAGTTGATGAAATTTCATCCTTAATATCCATTGTAACGTCCAAATAATCCGATAGTTTGTTATTCAATGATTTTATATCATTTGCTAAACTATCTATTTGATTACTAAGTTCAACTTCCCTATTTTCAAGATCAATTTTCAATTGAGTGTTATATTCAATTTTACCTTTCCACTCATCTATCTTATTTTTTTGGTAATCCATAAGTTGCTCCATAACTGCATATCTATAAATTAGATCTTCATAACTTGTTGCTTTAAATATGTATTCTAAGTAAACATTATCTCCCTTAGAAACTTGATAATTCTTTACTATTTTTTCAAGCTCAGTTTTACCATTTTCAATATCTTTTCCAAGTTGTTCCGATTCAGCAAGAGAACTAGCTATTTTTTGTTGATTATTGGATATTTCCGTTTGTTTGCTAGAAACAGATGCCTTCGCACTGCTAATTTCATTTTTAGTTGCAGTTTTTTTAGACTCATTTGCTGCTTGTTCTTTCTTCCAAGAGGCCAGTTCTGCACGAAGTTCTCTTAAGGTACGAGCTTTACTAGCAGCATATGTACTTGTTCCAGTAACCAAAATTAAAGCCGCACATATTGTAATTACTACTTTTTTCATCATATCTTCAAATATCTCCTTACAGCCTTTATTGAACCAAATACACCAACTAGAGAACCAATAATTGCCAAAACGAAACTTGATATATAAACAATATCACATGGTTTTACAAGAGTTAATAAATCAGTATATATTTTTCCGCCTAAAACATCATAAAAGTACGAATATCCAAATATTGTAATCACGATTGGTAAAATAGCTCCTATAAGTCCAAGAATAAATCCCTCAAATATAAATGGAAGTTTAATAACAATATTACTTGTACCAACTAATCTCATAATGCCAATTTCATTTTTTCTCGAAAAAATTGTAATTTTAATTGTATTTTCATTTAAGAATATAGTTACCAACACCAAAGCTATAACGGCCACAATACAAGCATATCTTGCGAAATCAAATGCATTTAAAACCTCATTAACAATAGATTCTCCATACTTTACATATTTAACTTTATCAACACTTTTTATTTCGTTTGCAGTAGAAGTAATCTTTCTTACATTTTTTACATTTACCACCATTGTTGAAAGTAAAGGATTTTCATCAAAAACAGATAATGTTTCTTTAATATTTTCATCGTTTAATAAATCATTTTTTATTTCGTCTTTACTACGATAAACCGTTTTATCCTTATCAACATTTTCTATACTATATATCGTATTTTTAACATTTTCAATTTCTTCATCAGTCGCATTTTCATCAATAAATGCAACTATTGTCATTGATCCTTCAATATTCTTTGTCATCGAGTTAACATTATATGTTGCAAGCAAGGCAATTGACACCAAAATCAAAGTAATTGCTGTACATGATATAGAAGCTAAACTAAGTGAGAAATTACGAACAATACTTTTAAAAGCGTTGCTAATACTTTTACCTAAAATTCTAAACAGTCTCATCTTCTATATAACTTCCCTTCTTTTTATCCGACACTACTACACCATTATGAATAGCAATAACTCTCTTTTTCATTCTATTTACAATTTCCTTGTCATGCGTAGCCATTATAATCGTTGAACCAAGTTCCTTATTTATATTATTGATAACATCCATTATTTCTTTACTCATCTTAGGGTCTAAATCCCCGGTTGGTTCATCACATATAATAAGTTTTGGTTCATTAACTATTGCACGAGCAATACATACCCTTTGTTGTTCTCCACCAGATAACTGATTAGGATAACTTCTAAGTTTATTTTTAAGTCCAACTCTTTCAACAGCTTTTAAGACTCTATCCTTAATTTCGTTTTTATCAACACCATAACTTTCAAGTGGATAAGCAACATTTTCATAAACAGTTAACTTTGGTAATAACTTAAAATCTTGAAATACAACACCTATTTTTCTTCTTAATTTATAGACGTTACTATTTCTTAAACCTGATACATTAATTCCGCCAACAAAAACACTACCTTTATTTGGTTTTTCTTCTCTATATAAAAGTTTTGTAAGGGTTGACTTACCAGAACCAGATTCACCAATAATAAACACAAATTCTCCTGCGCTTATTGTAAGATTTACATCTGCTAACGCGGTTACTCCATTTTTATATACTTTATAAACATTTTTTAGTTCTATGAACTCCATACAATCACCATACAATTATTATAACATAATAAAAAAATAATTAATAATAATTTACAAGTATTAACTGTAAACCTTAACTATTTTTTTTATTAGTAACAATTTCTTCAAAACGTTCCAAGTCTAACGGATTTCTATCAGCAAGTTCAATGCAACTATTAATAAACACAATATCGTCATATTTTAATAAACATTTATAATAATCAAATGTAATTTTATAACTTATTATCATACCATGGCATATTAATTTAAAAAACTTTATAATTTGTTTTATTTCTTTTAAAGTAATATCTTGATTTATTTCCGAGTTAATATAATCAACTATTTTTCTTAAACCAATTGATCCATAATCATGATTTAAATTATAAAGAACACTCCCAAAGCGAATATAAAAACTTATTTCATGTTGATTTTCTATTTCATTTATCGAATACTTAAATATCTCATCATCAACAAATAAGTTATGTATATAATTCTCATAATTCATAAATTTATTCCTCCTATAAATATCTTTAACGATAAATTCATGATTTTCTTGTAAAATAAAAAAAATATGCGAATAATTGCATATTTTTACCACGTCCCTGACCAAGTAGCTTTAGCAGGTGAAATATCGTCATAATTGCCTATTATACTTGATTTTAAAGTTAAACCATTTTCATTTATAGTATGATTTTTAGCATTTTCTTTCGTTTGAGACTTTGTCGCATGTGCATAATCCCCTGCCGCAACTTGACTTATAATGTTATAAGATGTATTTTTTTTAACCAAGAAGCTAATTTTTTGTTCTATATCTACATATTCATTTGATGGTAGTTTAAAAACAGCACTGCACCCAGTTGTTGATATATTTCCAATAAACGTTTTCGATGTAGTGCATTTACCTGATTTACAATATTTTTGAGAAAAATTAATATCACCATCAATTGTAACACTAGGAAGGAATCCTATTCCTAGAATATCATAGCTTCGCACTTTAGGAGCATTTTTCCAAGTTAAAGTAGCTTGATATTTATATTGATCACCAGTTTTTATAATGTCAGTCTTTAATTTTTTGTACGTAGTTTCTGAAAACGTAGAATATGAAGCAATACAAATACTGTTGTATTCATGCTCACTAATTTCAACAGTTGTACTATTTGGTGTTGTTAAAAGACTCACATTTCCAGTTTTAGATAAATTAGTAACCGTTTTGTAATACTTAATTTCTGAAGTAATAATTTCTTCATCTTTAAATTCATTGCTCTCTGCATTAACATAAAATGGTAATGCAAGCATTATAATTAAATAAAAAATTTTTTTCATTTTTTCTCCTCCAATTATTGCTTTAAATGTATAAAAATTGTTGAATCTTCTTTTTTTGAATCATAGCTAATTATTAAATATATATTATCAGGATTAACATGAACTTTTTCCTCATCTTTTTTCATACTATAAACACTTATATTCATTCCTGAAAGTATCTCTCCTAAATAAGTTTCTTTATCTAAACTTTTTTCTTTTGAAGAAATTAATTGATTATCCGAATACACTTCAACTTTTACATCTGATGTTTTTATTTCCGCTTCAGTTCCTCTTAACGTATCTATATAACTTAAAGAATTAATTGTCAAAACACTATTTTCTACATTTTGAATTAAAATAGCATCAACAGAAAAATCCTTATTATCACTAGAAAACACATATAATTTATAATTATAATAGTTTTCAAAATAGAAATATATAGCAAAAATAGAAAGAATAAATAAAATTAATAAGCCAATTATAATTCCAATCTTTTTCTTATACGACATCACATATTTATTTATTGCTTTATCAGTAATATCATTAATTTTTTCGGAATTACCTTCCTTTTCTAATACTTCTCCAGTTAAAAGTTCTGTAACAGTTATACCTAAAATATCAGAAATACTCTTCAATAAAGATATATCTGGTAAAGTTCTACCAGTTTCCCATTTACTTACTGTCTTTCCATTAATAGATAATTTTTCTCCTAACTCATCTTGAGTTAAACCTTTTTCTTTTCTTAATTTAGCAATAAATTTGCCTATCTTTTCTTGTTCCAAACAAAACACCTCTAAGCTATTTTAACAAATATCTTTTTAATATTAAACATATTTCTTTTTATTTTTTAATATCATAAAAGGCACAAATATTATTAATATGCTTACCAAAACAATTATCCATACTAAATTTAAATTTTTATCATTAGTTTTAACATCAAGACAATCTTTATTATTTCTCTCAAAACATCCAACTACATCTTTATCACCAACTTTATAAGCTTCCTCAATTACATTTTCCAAATCTCGTGCATCAGTCATTGCTGCATATAAATCACTTATAACTATAAAAGGTGTTCCTATATAATTTGCTTGATTAAAACCAATTTTTTTAAAAGCAGTTGAAACACGCTTAGCTAAATCAAAATCTTTTCCTCTTTTCCAAGAACTTGTATCAACATATAATTCTTTTTCAACAATAATAAATTTTTTACCATATGAATTCATTCTTTTTAAATATTCTATTTGTTGTTTAGAATATATACATCCTTCTTTGGTTATAAAAACATATACCTTTACAAGATCATTTTCTTGAGCTAACACAACTTCATTAAAAGAAAGAATAATTAACAATATACCAAAAATTATTTTTTTCATAACAACATCCATCCTAAAATATATATAATTAAAGAAATTACAATCATTGAGAAAAAATTACACATCATTACTAAAAATATATTTGATTTAGAATATCCCAAAAACTTCAGTAATTGGTTGTTTTTCCTATTATCAAAAATAAGATTAAAAAAAGCAACAATAATCATAAAAATTAAAACTACAACAATTATTCTAAAAAGCATATTAAAAAGATGCAAACTTTTAGAAGTTTTTTGTATATTTAAAGTCTCATTATAAAAAACAGCATCATCAATCAATTTTTTATATTTTTCATAATATTCTATTTTTGTTAAATAAATTTTTAAATACAATTCCTCATTTTCTCTTTTTAACTTTTCAAAATTATATAAATTAACAAAAGTTTGTTTAGAATAATCAACTATCTTTAAATTATTACTAATTACATAACTATTATCATCACTTATGTTATAAGAAAGAATAATTTCATCATTAGAAAGACTATCATTTACTGATAAAATTGTATCATAAAAGAACATACATTCTTCTTGATATAAAATAATACTTTTATCAATTTTATTTATATCATCTTTTCTTATTACAATATAATTATCATACTCTATTCTATTTATATTTAATAAAACTATTTGTTTTTTTAAAAACAAGAGAAACAAAGATATTGTTATAAAAATCATTATATATATGTAAGTATTTTTCTTCCTATAAAAGCTTAGAACATTTAGCATTTTACCCTCCATATATATTTACATATTTTTTAATAAAATGTTTACATAATAGAAATTCAACAAATGATGTAGATAAAAACATAAGTATAATTGAAATATATGGAATTTTTGGAATAAGGCCTAATATTATAAATGATTGCATATGAGTATTATAGTAATTTAATAAGAATATTGATAATATAACTACTATAAAAACAGATATAAAGTCAACAATATAATAATTTATTAACTCAATGGATATTAAATCATTATTTTCAAAACCAATAATCTTATTTAAAATAAGATTTTTTCTATTATCATTTATATTTTTCTTTATAAATAAACTTTTTATGAATATGCAAAATAGTAAACTAGCAAAAGATATACTTAATATTCCATATACAAAAATATTATAATTATCATTATTTACTTCTACTGGAGCACCTTCACTTACAAAACCTTGTCGTTTTAATTCTTTTCTAACATTATTTATATTTGAATTTTTATCCACTTGCAAATAATATTTATCAGTTATCTGATTTTCTGATAAATTTATTTTTGAATTTTTATCTAAAAACATTAAAGTACTTATTGATACAAAACAATCTCCCATGGAATAACCACCATAATTTTGATTATATGTTCCAACAACTTTTAAATCTAAATTTTTAGTTTCTATTGTTTTATTTTTTTTATAATCAAAAACAGAGTACTTTATAGTAATAGTTTTTCCAATTAAACTTTTACCATCAACAATTTTATAATTTTTTAAATCTATATTTGTCTCATCATATGGATATGGATAATAATTTTCTGGTATAACTATCTCATCTTGTTCTAATAGTTTAGAATAACTATATGAATGTAAATGTGTATTTTTTGTTAATGGATACAACCAAATAGAAGCATTAGAATCATTATTTATTCCTGGTGTCATATCAAAATATTTTTGATGAATAATATCTGATACATGATTAATTTGCTTTAGCTTTTCTATTACTTCATCTTTATTTTTATTATTGCTTAAATCAACGCTTACCATATTAACTAAATTATTATAGTTATATATGCTTTTTATTGTTCTATAATAGGTTGAAGAGATAGTTATAGAAACTACAAAAGAAAAAAAACAAATAATATTTATTAATAGTAAAAATAGAGATTTAGGATTTCTTTTTATAAAAATTATAGAATAGTTTAATAAATCACCTAAATTCATTTTGTACCTCTTTTAAAAGTCCATTATCCAGTTCATAATTTATATCTGAATATTTGTATATTTCATTACTATGTGAAACAACTATTACACATATTCCTTTTTCAGTTAAACTTTTTAAATAATTTAAGACTACTTCTTCATTTTTCTTGTCTAATGCTCCAGTTGGTTCATCACATATAAGATAATCCGGATTATTAACTAAAGCGCGAGCTATTGCAACTCTTTGTTTTTCACCACCAGATAAGTTTTTAGGGAAATGATTTGCTCTGTTTCTTAAGCCAAAATTTTCCAAAATATTTAAAGCCAAAACATTTCTATTCTTTCTTAAAATATTTCTATTAATCAACATAGGAACTATAACATTTTCTTTAGCAGTAAGAAACTCGTTTAGATAATATTCTTGAAATATAAAACCGATTTTTTCTTTTCTTAAGTTAGAAAGTTCATGTTCATTTAATTTATTTATTTCAATACCATCAATAATTAATTCACCATCATTTAATTTTTCTATTAAACCTAATATATTAATTAATGTAGTTTTCCCTACACCAGAATGTCCAACTATTGAATACATTTTTCCCTTTTCAAATTTTACTGAAACACCATTTAGTATATCTATTTTTTCTTCATTTGTTTTAAAATATTTTATAGCGTTTTTTAGTTCCATATAACCACCTCTATTTGTTACACTAATTAATTACAACTGAATTCGTTATTGTTCCAGACTTCCCTGTTACATAAAAATGCCAAGTTTTATTAGTCATATCACTCCATGTTTTTCTAGAACTAATATTAGCACTTGCTACCGAAATAGTTTGAGACGACTTTTTCTTATCCAAAAGAGAAGTACCAGTTTTTGGTTGTACCGCGTATGAAGCTTTTGTTTGCCCACCAGCTATAGTAACTGAGCTAATTTCAGCTATATAACTAGCTGTGTCTCCAATTAAATAAGTTTTAGACCCAACATCCTTATTTTTTGTAGATGTAGTGACTTTAAACGATGCAACAGTTAAAGCCAATACACTAGTACTTAAAAAACAGGCGCAAATTATTAGTGTCGTCCCAACTTTATTAATCTTTCTCATTTTCGCACCTCCTCGTACTAAAATTCAAAAGAAAAACTACCTTTTTCTTTCTATCTTAGTATAAAAAGAAAATAAAAAATAATTAACCTCTTCATTTGCGAATAAGTATCTTTTTTGGAGAATAAAGTATTTATACATAAAAAAATATGCTAAAAAAGCATATTTAAATAATCGAAATTGAGCTTATATAATATTTATCATTAATAAGTTTAAATGTAAATCTATTTTTTGATAAGCTATTTTCAGATGTTTTCAAAGATTCGCCACTGTTGTAGTCTTTCAAAGCAACATCCAGATTGTTTATATTATAAAGTTTACTTTCTTTTACTAAGGCTGTTATACAATCAACAACAAGTTCCCCATCTTCTTCTTTGATGTTAGTTATTTCCATCAAAATGTTTTCACTTGCATTTTCTTTATTAGCAACAGCCATATAACTTGCATTAGATAAGGAATAAGCAAAAACTACTCCATCAACTTGAAACGAACTTGGTTCATATCCATCTTCACTACCAAATATAGCTACATACGAATTTTTTAAATCTTCTTCTTTAACAGAATAAATCATCCCATCTTTTGTAATAGAATCACTCGAAAGATTATTATAAGCAATTGAAAGTTTATCTTTAACATCAATCTTACTTATATCAAAATTCCCTTTTAGTAACGAAACATTATCAATTTTTATGTTATCTAAAATGTTTCCATATTTATTCATGTACCATTTTAAATCTTTCACTAACGCAGTTGTTGTAGTTGTTGTAGTTGTAGATATTTTTATATCCTTTACAACATCTAAATTACCAGTTACATATAATTTATAGATTAAGAAAATCGATCCTGCCATTAACAGCAAAATATAAATATATAATCTTACGATTTTGAAATTTTTACGACGAGACATCTTCTTCTCATCTTCTTTAATATTTTCTTTAATATCATTTATGATTTCATTAGAAATAATCTCTTTTAAATTTTCTTTATATTCTTCATTGATGCGTTCATTAACATCATTTAATACATTTTCACATAAACTAGAACGAACTTCATCATTTATTTCCTCAAGCACACCTTTTCTAATATTTTCTTTTTCCTTTTTTGTTAAATAAGACTTTTGTTTATTGTTTACATCTTTTTTACTGTCCATTTACAACACCTCATAGCTTAATTATAAATTAAATATACAGTAAAATCAATTATTTATGTGATGGTGTACAGTTGGAGATGACACATTTAAGGTATCAAATGTATAGCCATTATTCAATCCATAAACAATAATATCCTCAATTACATCAATTGTACTTCTTTTAATATCGTGCATTAATACAACTGATTCATGTCTTTTGCTTATTCCTGATGTCACATTGCTATATATTTGACTAGAATTTGCTCCTGCTGCATCATTTGAATCAACATTCCAATCAAAATAAACATATCCTCTTTTTGTCATCTCATTAGCAATTGCTGATACAACACCTTTCGAGTGTCCCCTACTTATTGTATTAGAACTACCTCCAGGGAATCTAAATAAATTAGTTTTTGACCCGGTATATTGTTCTACAATATTGTTCATATCATTAAAATCTTTTATATAAGTTTCTACAGAATCATAAACACTCCATTTATGAGTTAATGTGTGAACAGCAATACTATGTCCCTCATCATGTTCTCTTTTTATCAAAGGAACATAAGCTTTAAATTGATTAGTTACAAAAAATGTTGCTTTAACATTATATTTTTTTAAAATATCTAAAAGTTCTTCGGTGTATCTTCCAGGGCCGTCATCAAAAGTCAAATAAACTACTTTATCCCTGTTTGGAGATATAGGATTATTGATTATTCCATCATAAACAATAACTGTACGCGTTTTTACACTTGTTTTTGTTCCACTAGTAACACTGTATTTAATTTCATAGGTTCCGACTTTAGTTGTATCAACACTTCCTTCAATTTTAACCTCACCATCTATTTTGTTTTCACAAGCATCAAAAACGATCGCACCCTCTTCGATATAAGTTTCATTTTGTTTAACATATACAATTTCTCTCCCATTTAAAGAGATTTTAGGACTAGGTTCTTCCGTTTCAACTATAGGAATTTCTTTTGTTGTTTCATTACCAGAAGAATCAACAACACTTAAAATAACTTTATTAGCATCTATTTTTTCCTTAACTTTGTCAGTTATTACTCCATCATAATTATCTTCCGCCGAATATTCAATATTCAATTTTCCATCTTTTTGACAAGAAAATAATTCAACTTGTTGCATATCTGTTTTTATTACAGGAGGAATATTATCAACAACATTTACAATTCTCTTTGCAGTGTATGTTGTATTATCATATGTAACCTCATATGTATAAGCATATTGGCCTAAATTATTTGTATCAACATCATTTTTTACATTTATTTTTAATTCATTCGTTTCAATTTTTTTATTATTCTCTAAAAATTCAAATCCAGCATCAGTATAATCATTTTTTATTGATACATCAACACTTGTATTTCCATTTAACACTAAAGAATACGTTTTTCTAGGTTGAAACATTGATTTTGACAAATACATACTTATAGTAAACAAAAATAAAGCTAAAATAATTCTAGTTATTTCAACATAAACATCATTTATTTTAATAAATTTTCTTTTAACTCTACTCATACTAACACCTCTATTTCTTATTATATCACTTAAACAAAAATATATATATTTTTAAATTTAATAAACATTTTACTTGACATAAATATACAAATTATAGTATTATCTATTTGCACGGCCCGTTGGTGAAGTGGTTTAACACACATGCCTTTCACGCATGCATTCATGGGTTCAAATCCCGTACGGGTCACCAATTTATAATTAAAACGACTTTTAAGGTCGTTTTTTTTATTTATTATTTTTTCTATTAAAAGCATTTTTTAGACGTAGCTTAATTTCATTAACAAACGAGATTGGTTTTAACTCTTTTTCATCATCTGGAAGAACTAGTTTAGCTTTTCCACGTTTAAACCAATAAACATCATTAAGTGACATAAACTTTGAAGAAAGTGTATTATACCTTTCAAATAACTCTGGATGTTGTTTTTGCTCTTCAGCTGACATCATATTTACTTTAGATGCTATTTCATTCTTTTCATTAATAATACATACTCTCAATGCATCCATTTCTTCATAACTTAAATCTTTTATTTCATCATAATCAACAATTTCTTCAAAACTGGTTAAAAATTCAACTGATTTAGGATTTCTAAATTCAATAAAATCATTTTCGTTATCTTTACATATAATGAACATATCAGAATCCTTGCTTGCTTCCCTAAATAATATAGGAAAGACTTCACTAGTTAAAATTTCAAACTTTTCTTTTTCTAAAAGTCTTTGAAAATCAAGAACTTGTATATAAGCTACACCATTTCTAATAATTTTCATACGTTCATCTCCTTGAATATCTATACTATCATAAATGAGAATTACTAACAAGTATCATATAACTTTTATTTAGTTATTTTTTTCATTTCTATTTTTCTTTCATAAATTGTTTCTAAACTACTTGTTTTTTCCTTTTTTACTTTAACTATAAAATATAAATTATCTTCAAAGTTTTTCTTAACAGTTTCATTAAACTTATCATGTTTATTATTACTTTCAATATAATTAAAAGCACTATAGAATTCCAAAGTTTTAGTCAATGATTCAGCAGATGAAAAGTCATCACTTTGAGTTAAAAATTCCATATACTCATTTCCATTTTTTACATAATATCCTGCCGTTATTCCATAGATTTTATAATCATCATTATTAAAAGTAGCAGGAGTTGAATAAAACATATGCATATCATTATTGATAAAAGCATGAATAGTCGAAATACTAACATCATCATTATTTACAGAAGATATATAAATTTTACTTGAAGTACTAAGCTTATATATAACTAAAACACTTATAGCAAGTAAAACTATTAAGGTTACTATTATAATTTTAGGGCTATTAAAAAATTCTTTAACTTTATTCATTTTTCTCCTCCTCTTTCTTTTTTGAATATGTATTTGGATTTATATTTTGAAAATTAACTTCAAGTGTCATATTTAAAGTATCAAGCACTGTCCCAGCCGGAATGTTTGAGCTTTCTACATAACCATAGTTATTAAAACTATATTTAAGATTAACTAAATTACAAAAATTAATAACTTCGCTTTCACTCCATCCACTAATATCAGGCATCGTTATATTCTTACTATTTGTAAGCAAGAAAACTTTCGAACTTTGACTTGTTTTTACACCAGCTTCAGGATATTGTTTTATAACGCGACTTCCATCACCGATAATCAAAGGAGTTATTCCCTTGCTTTGTAAAGAGGATATGGCAGCAGTTACTGTTTTATTAACATATGAGTCAATATCAACTATTTTGCTTGCATCTTTATCGCTTACTCTAGTATCAAGGTTTTTATATTTAGCAACACTTTCAACCATCTTTTTGATAATTGTTCCCATATTTTTACTAGTACCATGAAAATCTTTTACAGCTACATATAAAATATATTCCGGATCATCTTTCGGAAATATTCCCGCGAATGATTTTATTACATTGTAATTTCCTACAACATAACTACCAGTACCATTTGTATAGTTAGCTGTACCAGTTTTACCAATAAGTCTAACTGAATCTGTATGATATACACGTCCAGTTGCACCGGTATCCGTTCCATTAACAGTTAGATCCATGAGTTCTTTAACTTTATTAACAGTTGATGTCGAATACACTTTATTAAGTTCTTTCTTACTACCTTGATAAACAACTTCATTTTTATTAGGGTCAACAATTTTATCAACAATATATGGTTTCATAACAGTTCCATCATTTGTTAAAGCAGTAAGGGCTTGAATCATTTGAATTGGAGTTATTGTTATACCTTGTCCATAGGAAGCAGAGGCCACTTCAGTTTCATATTCAAAATTGATATCACCCTTATATTCATTCGCAAGTTCAATACCAGTTTTTTCACCAAATCCTAAATTAGAATAATATTTAGTCAACCCTTGTTTTTTTAATAGTTTTGATAAATTAACTGCCGCAACGTTAGACGAATACGTGAATCCTACATCATAAGTAATATTTCCCCAACCAACTTTATTCCAATCCTTAATTTTATAATCAGCCACTTCCACTGTACCTGACTTATATAATTCATCGCCTTTATATAATCCCTCTTCTATAGCTGATGCAAAAGAAAATATTTTCATTGTACTTCCAGGTTCATATGTATAGGAAATAAGCGGATCGTTATAGTTTTGTAAATCAAGTTTATTTGGGTCAAAACTAGGTGAAGTTGAAGAACCAATAATTGCACCTGTTTTAGCATCAGCAACTGTTATAGTTACCCAAGAAGGATTATAAGTTCCGAATTCTGATACAGCATTATCAAGAAATATTTGAACTTGTTTATCCAACGTAAGATAAACATCATACCCATCCTCGGCTGGTGTATTTTGACTTACTTTATCAGCCATTTGATAACCATAAGCATCATGTTGATATGTAATACTTCCATCTTTTCCTTTTAAATACCTATCACAAAATTTTTCAATTCCAAGTTCTCCGGTCGTCTCATCAGTTTCCTCATTTTTTTTGGCATAACCAATTAAATATGAAGCAAAATTACCATTTTGATAATATCTTTTGGATGATTTAACAAACGCGATACCAGGAAGATCAAGTTCTTCAATTTTTTGTTTATCAAGTTCGCTTAAATTTTTACCACCAGATCCAAATTCGACTTGATACTTATTTTCTACGTTTAACCTTTTAAAAATATATTCATAGGTCATTGTCTTATTGATAGGTTCTAATACTTCAGATAGTTTTCGTGCTGTAGTTTCTTTATCTACAACATGTTTTGGATATCTTTCATCAGTAGTTCTACTAGAAGAAAGATAGGCAATTAAAGTATAAGAATTAACATTTTGAGCTAAAAGATTATTAGCGTTATCATAAATATTACCACGTGTTGCATAAAGAGTTTTAGTTGTTGTACTTCTAGCTTCAGCAATTTCTTTCAAATTAGAGCCTTCTACGACGTCATTTGTTGCCACATAAGCAAGTTTTACAAAAAAAAGCACAAATAAAAGAACAATACAAATTATAAAAACAAAATTGATTTTAATTGTATTGTTCGTATATTTCATGTTTTAACCTCACTTATTATTTAATAACTATTATATTATCATTATTATAGCTTAAACCATTACTCTTTGCAACATCTTGAATAGTGGATAGACTTGCAAGTTCATCTACTTGCATTGATAAACTTGAATTAACGTTTTCTTGTTTTTCAATCTTCTTTTTCATCTTTTCAACTTCAATATTTGAACTTGATAAAGTAGCACTTGTATAAACAACCATAATAGGTGTCATAAGCGCAAGTAAAGATAAAACTGCAATAATTAACTTTTCTCCTTTTTTAAATTTAATTCCTTTTTTTGAAGTTGATTTTTTCATATTTATACCCTTTCTATTACTCTAAGTTTAGCGCTTTTGCTTCGTGAGTTTTTATTTATTTCATCGTTTGATGCAACAATTGGTTTTTTATTTATTAATTTTATTTTTGGCTTATATTCATCAGGTATATCAGGGATACCCTTAACTATTTCTGGAACTTCACTGGCATTTTTAAATATGTGCTTAACTATTCTATCCTCTAAAGAGTGAAACGTTATAACAGCAATTCTACCTTCACACTTTAATAAATCTATAGCATCAGGCAAAACATTTTCCAAAACACCAAGTTCATTATTTACTTCAATTCTTAACGCTTGAAATATAACTCGTTCTGGATGTCTTGTATTATAATAACTAACCGGAACGCTTCTTTTTATAATATCTACAAGTTCTAATGTTTTTTTTATTGGTCTTGAAGATACAATATTTTTAGCAATACTTTTAGAATATTTTTCTTCAGCATACTTATAGAATATATTGGTTAATTCTTCTTGACTATAATTATTTACTACATCATATGCGCTTTTTTTTGCCGTTTGATCCATACGCATATCTAATGTCGCATCTTTCATAAAAGAAAAGCCACGATCTACATTGTCAATTTGAGGAGAAGAAAAACCTAAATCAAATAGAATTCCATCAACCTGAGTAATTCTCCTTTCCATAAGTTCACTTTTTAAATTAGAAAAGTTAGAATGAATTATCTCAAAATTATCTCCAATCTCAGATAAAACTTTTTTAGAGTAATCAATTGCTTCTAAATCTTGATCAAAAGCATAAAGAAATCCTGTTTTTAATCTTTTTAAGATTTCTTTACTATGACCAGCATATCCTAATGTACAATCAACGTAAATTCCATTTTCTTTTATATTTAATAATTCAATACTTTCTTTAAGTAAAACACTATAATGCATTATAATCACCTGTAGTAAATAAATTTTCTGCTATACTTGCAAATCTTTCATCATTTTCATTTAGGAAATTATTCCATGAATCATTATCCCAAATTTCTAGTCGATCGTTTGCGCCGATAATGACACATTCACGTGTAATACCGGCATATCCGATCAATGGGGAGGTAATGCTGATTCTTCCACTACGGTCAAATTCAGCTTCGATAGCGCCAGATAAGAAAAATCGAACAAAGTCACGAGCATCTTTATGTGTAAATGGTAAAGTTTTTAATTTATCGACGATTTTTTGCCATTCGCTGGTCGAATAGACGAATAAGCATTTATCTAGTCCACGAGTAATAATGATTTTATCTCCTAATTCGTTTCTAAATTTACTCGGAAGAACTAGTCGATTTTTATCATCAATATTGTGATGATATTCACCCATCAACATAAATTTCCCCACTTTCTTCCACTTTCTGCCACTGTCTACATATAATATACACTAAAATGTCACTTCAATCAATCTGTTTTTTATTATTTTACAAAAATATACATAAAAAAATTAACGGTTTAACGCGTTAATTCTAACTTTCTATCTTTTGTTGATTCAAAGCCTCTTATATTGGGTTCAGAATCGGATATTTCTATAATTCTCTCTTTTTTTATTACTTCAACTACTTGATTCTTTTCTTCATCAGGTAAATCTTCTAAGTTTATTAAGTATACTTCAAATCTATTACTATCCTCTACTTCTTTCATAGGAACAAACAACTTATTATCAGGATGAGTATTTATCGGATTTTTAAAATTACTACCAATAAAGGCTATATAATCATCATCTATTTTACCAATTGTAAAAGGCTTATCCAACACAGTTGCTATCTTACAAACTTCAGATAAAGTATAAGATAAATCAGGTAGTTTACCTTTTAAATGAAGCTTTCCATCCGAAACGTATGACGTAGAAAAAGATTTATCTTTCTTCTCATTCATGTCTCTTAAGCGAACCAAATCAACTGCCATAATCAAATCGTGTACATTTTTGGCTTTTGTTATATTAACTTTTTCTTCTTCACTTAGATATATTTTCTCACGTTTTGAATAATTTCTTTTAGTAACTTTTCTTATCACTAAATTTGAAAACACTGTTGCATAAACAACATTGATAAAAGGAACAAATTTAATTATATCATTTATCATTAAAAGTACATCGAAACTCTTTTGCTCTTCTTCAGTAAAATGTTTTCCACTTTTTAAAATAAACCCTTTATGAGCTAAAATTTTCGCGGTTTTATAATTCATCAAATTTAACAAGTTATCTTGAACTTGAAGCGTTTTATATGTTAAAAATGCATATATTAAAAACATTGTTACAAAAAGTGGCATACTACATCCTCTTTTCTAGTTTTATATCTCTTGTAGGCATATATTCGTATTTATCAGCCAAGTAATTATTCACATTATTTGATTTTGCTTGATAAAACTCCTCTACTCTTGTTTCAGCTCGTTTATTTCTAATCATATCGATTAAAGCACTAATATTTTCATCAGTTAATCCTTCTTCACCAATTAAATATATTTTGAAATGATCATTCTCAGAGAAATCATTTGATATCTCATAAGTACAGTTATCAAAAGTTTTAATATCTCGGAAAATACGTGCCCCAACTAAAGCAACTGGAATACCATCTATTCTTCCAATAGTAATTGGAGCTTTTAATTTTCTTGCAATAAGATTTACTTCAGTTAAAGTATAAGCCATTGGACATAATTGACAGTTCAATGAAAGAATACCATTTACTATAACAGACGTTTTAAACTGTGATGCAAAATATGCTAAACTCATATCAATAGTAACCTTGTCAATGATAGCTTTCTTTTCAAAAAAATCATCAGTTTTAAAAAACTTACATTTATCTTCTTCAGATAAATAAAATTTATCGCTTTCAGAATAATGTCCCAACTCATACATTTTAATTGTTTTATCTATAAGAATAATCGCCGATAATATATTAGCTAATGGAATGCATCTAAGAAGTCTAGAAACAAGTGTAATAAACCCTATTTTAGCCATTTCTTTTTTCTCAAAAGTTGGATCAGTCTTTAGAAGATATCCTTTTTTTGCAAACTCAAACTTAACTTTATAAGGAAGTTGCCAAATAAGTACATCATAAACACGACTAGTTACTATAGCTAAAACTATATAAAGGAAAATAAAACCTAAAGCATACATATTATAACTTTCTTTCTAATTTTTTATCTTTTGATGAAACTTCATAAGTATTTATATCCATTTCAATTGAACAGGTACGCTTATTTTTTCTCATAATTCTAATATTTTCAACCAAACAATCAACATCTTTTTCATCGCAAGATGTAAAAATAACAAATGTAGAGTTTTTAGCATCTTCAGAATTTATTATATTAAATATTTTATTTTCGCCATTAACATAGCTTTTAAAATTGTTTTTTTCATCCATTCCAACAAAAGCCATATTAACACATCCATCAGTTGCAAGTGTGTAAGAAACATTAAGATTCTCACTTATGTATTCTACTTCCTCCAAAGTATAAGCAAGCGGAAGAAGACGAGTTTTATATTTCCTTAAACTCTTTTTATCTAGATCATTATCAACACTTCTTATATTTTGAAATAATTCGCTTTCAAGTAATCCCTTAAATTCTTTATGACTCTTTGTATTTTGTACATTATCATAAAAATCTTTTTCCTCATCACTCATAGGTCTAAGATAAGGTTTTAAAGAATCAATGTCATTTTCAATTTTTCTTTTAGCTGAATAAAATAGAATTTCTGTAAAAGCAATGAAACATAAAGGATATTGGGCCGATAAAACATAAAGAATCATAATTAATACACTTACTAAAGGCTTTCTTTTAAATATTGAAAAAGGTTTATAAAAATATCCCTTGTTAACTAAAATTCTTGAAAGTCTTGCACGTCTCATAAAATATAAAAGAAATTCCAAAACAAATATAAGTATTTTCATAAAATACCCCTCCAACGTAAAAAATATTATAATTAAAAACTCACTTTATTGCAAGAAAAAATATTCTCAAAAAGAGAATATTATCCAGCAAACATTTGAACCCAATAAGTTTTCCCATTTAAAGTAAACTTTCCAAAGCCTACTCTCGTAAACATCGCATTTACCATATTTTCATAATGACCTGAAGTAGAATTTTTCCAAACTTCACTTACAGCAGCAGCTGTTTTTTGACCATATGCAATATTTTCTCCTAAAGATCTAGCTGAAATATCTAGATCTCCTATGACACTATAACACATATTCCCATCTGGTCGAAAATGAGAAAACTTTTTAGAGTAAGCCATTTCGATAGCTCGAATTGTGGCTGCCAAGTTTAGATCATCATCCATAGATAACAAAGATACATTAACCTCACTTCGATACTTATTAACATAAGAAAGCATTTCATTATATGTACCTCTATTAGAACTTCTCACCGTTAACGCTTCTTCTTTTAAATCATCTGTAGTTGCTTTATAATTAGTAGAATCAATATTCGTACTTTTTTTCTTTTTAGATTTTTCTTCTTTTCTTCCATCGTTATATACTTTATAAGAAACTTCATAGTTTTCCTTTATTACTGTTCCATATTTTGTATATTCAACAGTTTTTATTTCCTTTACAATCTTATAATCAAGTGTCGTTGTTTGTTTTTTAGTACTAGTTTTCTTAGTTGTTTCTGCAGTTTTTGTTGTTAATGCTGTAGATACCTCTTCAGTTACCGGCGCAGTTGTATCAGTTGTAACTTCACTTGTCTCAATTGAAGTTGATGAAGTGCTACTACTAGAAACGGGAATAATTGTTTTTCCATCCTTTTTACCAAGAGTAAAAATAACAAATATGGAAGTAAAAACAACAAGAATAATAATAACACCAATAAATATTTTTTTCTTCATAAAATCACCTAATTCATAACTCTTTTAAACATTCTTTCAAGTTCATAACGTGTAAATGTAATTATCGTTGGTCTACCATGTGGACAATTATATGGATTATTACACAAAACCAAATCATCTAATAGTTTTTGAGCCTGCTCAAGCGTTATTGCTTCATTACCCTTAACACTCATCTTACACGCCATTGTTGCTGCTATATGATCGTGGAATTTAACACGATCAAACATATTCTTACCTTCAATTATAATATCAAAAATACGTCTAATACTTTCAGTTTCTAATCCATTTATCAACCATGTAGGATGTTCTTTAACTACAAATGTATTTATGCCAAATTCTTCTATTTTAAAGCCCAGATCATTTAATACATTCATGTTCTCTTTTATCTTTAAAAATTCTGATGTCGTAAGTTCAATTGGAATTGGCAATAATAAAGGCGTTGTATAAATAGTTGCACTTTCAAGGCCTCTTAAAACACGCTCATAATTAATTCTCTCTTGTGCTGCATGTTGATCAATTAAATACATTCCCTTATCATTTTGAGCTATTATATAAGTCCCTAAAGCAATTCCAACAGCATATAGTTCTTCTTTTTTTATTTGTTCGTTTTCAACTAAAGCAGGATTTTTAGTTTCATCTACTATTTCTTTAATATCTTCAAAAGTAGATTCTTTAGTAACATCTTCTTTTGGAGTCGTTTTAAAATCAAATTGAATCTCTTCGGTTTCTATCTTTTCAACATCTGATATCGTTGGATACTCATTTATTTCTTGGTATTCATATGTATCTATCTTTGGTATTAAAAGAGCCTTTTTTAAAGTGGAATTAACCGTTTCGGTAATAAGAGTTTTAAGTCCTTCAATTTTTGAAAATTTAATATCTTGCTTTGTTGGATGAATATTAACATCTATAAGAGTTGGATCAGTATCAATCATCATTACTACCACAGGATACTTTATATCCGGCTTAAAGGTATGATATCCATCATTTATAGCAGCATTAACTTCTGCATTTCTAACACATCTACCATTAACGATAGTTGTCATATGATTTCTATTACTTTTTAAAATACTAGGTTTACAAATAAAACCATAAATATCATAATCATCATTATTAGATTTAAAGTAAAGCATATTAGAACTAACTTGATACCCATAAATTTCATGAATCGTTTTAAGAAGATCAGAACTACCTGAAGTAAATACTATTCTTTTATCATTATTAGTTAAAGTAAAAGAAATATTTGGATGACTTAATGCTAGTTTTTCAATATATGTAGTAACATTAGAAAGCTCAGTAATATCACTTTTTAAATATTTTAATCTTGCTGGTGTATTGTAAAATAAATCATTAACGCTTATAGTTGTTCCACGTTTTTCTTGGGAAGCCTCATCAGTTATTAAAGCCCCTCCATTAATAACGATATGTGTTCCACTTACTCCAGTCGAAGTACGAAGATCCACTTTTGAAACTGACGCAATACTTGGTAATGCCTCACCACGAAATCCTAAAGTAGAAATAAAAAACAAATCATCTTCTCTTTTTATCTTACTTGTAGCATGTCTTTTAAATGACAAAAGAGCATCATCATGTTCCATTCCACTTCCATCATCAGTTACTTTAATTTGTTTAGTTCCACTCTCAACTAAATCAACAATTATAGTCTTACTATCAGCATCTATACTATTTTCAACTAATTCTTTGACAACTGATGAAATTCTCTCAACAACTTCTCCAGCTGCGATTTTATTAGCTAAATCATCGCTCATTACTTGTATTTTCATATATACCTCCAAAAATACTCTTTCTAACTTCTATATATTTAGGATCTATATTAAGACTTACTTTTGTTCCATTTTTTATAGATATAAAACCAATACCCTTTATAACTATATCTGTAGTTCCTAAAACTTCTATTGAATATTCAAAATCATCAAAACTTTTATAAACTTTCTTAGCAACATTTTTAGCGTTTAAATTAGTATAAAAAGTTATTGGAGTTGATGAATCCACTTTTATATAATATTTTCTATCAAGTAAAGAAAGAATTTCACCTGATTTCATATTAAAACTATAAGCTCCAATATTTTCATCAATAACATCACATGAAACAAAATCATCAAAAACAATCCCTGGAGAATCTATTAAAAGAAGACCATTATTCAATCTTACACGAATAAAATCAAGAGTAGTATTCTTTTTATTGTTTACATTTATTTTAGAAATATCAGTATTAGTTGCCTTTATTAAATCATTTATTAAAGTGCTTTTACCAGCATTAGTCATTCCAACTATATAAGTTTCTTTTATATTATTTTTTTCTAAATAATTTAAAATAGATGTAGCTCCATGAGAATTATTACCGCCTTTAATTCTTATCTCTCCATTAACGTGATAATATTCTATGATGAATTTTTTTATGTTTTCACGTTTAACATGTTTAGGCAATAACTCACACTTATTGATTACAAGAATTTTATCGCGTTTTATACTTTTATATAAATCCATTGTATTATCATTTATATTTAAAAAGTCTACTAGGAATATTACAAACTTATTATCCTTATTGATTTTGTTAATAATTTCTTTTTTATCCTTAGGAGTTTCTTCTAATCTTACCTCTCCATAGTGCATCATTCTAAAACAACGCATACAATATTTTGATGATTCCAACTTTTTTTCTGGTACATAACCAAGTTTTTCCTTATCAGTTGATTGTAGTTTTATACCACATCCAAAACATATCTTATTCATAATATCTTCCTTTTTTAAACAAATCTTTTTTTGTTATTTTTTTAATAATCACATTTTCTAATTTCCTATTTAATTTAGAAACAGCATATTCATCAATACTTATAGGATTTACAAGTATTGATGTAAAATTCATCCTATTCGCTCCTAAAATGTCATAAAGAAGTTGATCACCTATGCAAGCAATTTCTGTATCTTTAAAATCAAATAACTTAATAATTTTTTTGTATTTAAATTTAAATGGTTTAAATGAAAGATAAGCTGAATCCACACACAATTCTTCTTTAAATGATTCAACATTTTTTTTAAAATTATTACTTACAAGTATAATTTTAAAACCCATATCTTTAAGATCTTCAAATAAATCTTTTACTTTTTTGTTTGGCTTAGTAGAAGATTCAGGCATCAACGTGTTAGCAATATCAAAAACTAAGCATTTAACACCAGACGTTTTTAACAACTCATAATTTATATCATATATACTTTTAAAATATTTATCAGGAACAAACTTATCTATCACTTCATCCACCTCATACTCTATATTTTAACATAATAAACATCAAAAAAAAATAATAGTTTGAACTATTATCTTCTTGAACCTCCTCCACCATGCTCAGCTCCACTAGGAGATGTATGGCCTGGATCAATATACACCGAACGTGTTGTTGTAGTGGTTGTAGTGGTTGTTATATTAGTAACTACTCCCTCCGATTTTGATGAATCAACTTGATCAGCTGATTTGCTAAAATCACATGTTCCATTTTCATCCCAAATATTTGCCATAATCATTATTTGATTTACAAGTACTGGTAAGAAGAATAATATAACAGCTATTATTAATCTTTTTACAAGTCTCATTCCAAGTTTTTTAGCTTCACCATCTATTTCGCTTCTAGCAATTGCTTTTACAAATTCAAATATTGTAAGTCCAACTACTAGTAAAGGAGCAGCTATCTTTAGTATTTTTAAAAGACCATATATGTCTTTAGTTACATCCTCTCCTAAAGGACATCCTGTATAATAATTTCCCTCTTCTGTTTTTTTTGTTGATTCTGTCTTAGTTTCTTCAGCCTCAGCTGAAGCATTTCCTACAACATTTTTGTCATAGGATTCTGCAACACTTTTATCAGGAGTTAAAAGCAAAGTGCTATCAGTAACTGATGTATAAACAAAATACATTGATGATGGGCAAGTAAATTCATTTTTACTTTTTTGTGCATCCGTTTGAGAAAAAATTGTATTTAAATCGCTACTTGTAATTTTAAGACTATATACATCTCCATTAAAACTTATATTTGTTGCATAATCTCCTGTAGTATATGGAGTACATGAAGAATCCAGGTTAGCTGACGTTGCTGAAGCACAAATTAGTTTGCTTCCATCTGACTTCATTCTAAAACTTGAATAAACAGTAAAATTTTTCATCCCCGAAACTTTTTTTGTAGAAATTGTAAATGGACAAGTCTTTGTCACTTTAATTTCTGATGCAGAATTACCCTTTTTACCTTCAAGTTTACCCTCTATGTTATATAAATAAATATCATTACTAGAATCAGCAAAGAAAAAATAATACATAGATGAATTATCAAATTGAACGTTTATAACAGGACAATCCGTAGTCAGTTTAGAACTTGTAATTGCTTTTTCAAAATTTTTACTAGATAAATTACTAAGAGTAAACATCATAGTTCCTTCAGAAACGTATGTGTCTCCCCTTTTATAATACATTACACCTCCAAGTTTATAACTACTTGTTGATTGCCATGTTTTAGAATCAGTTTGATATTGTACATCATAAGATCCATCTTTATTTGCAATTGCTTTAATATTAAAATAACCACCATCAGCATATTGAACATTATAAGAGCAACTATACTTTTCCTCTGCAAATACATTTCTATCAAAAATAAAAAATAAAGATATAAACATTATTAGTAGTATGCTATTTTTTTTCATACAAATCACCTATTTAAATTATAATTTATTGTCTATTATTTATCAAGTTATTTACATTTTATATTCATATTATTTGACAAATTATCATTAAATTTATTAGGTGATATTATGTTATTTTTAATTCATTTATTAAATCTTTTATCCTTTTCAACAGGGTCTTATTCTATAAATGTTTTTCCTAACCCATTATCAAAAGAAGAAGAAAAAAAACTAATCGACAAAATGATGAATGGTGATAAAGATGCAAGAGCTAAACTAATTGAACATAATTTAAGACTTGTTGCCCATATTGTAAAAAAATTTGAAAGAATAGAAAAAATAAATGATGATTTAATTAGTATAGGAACAATTGGTTTAATAAAAGGTATTGACTCATTTAAACCAGATAAAAAAAATAAGCTTACTACTTATGTAGCACGCTGTATCGAAAACGAAATTCTAATGTATTTTAGAAGCAATAAAAAAAACTTAAATAATGTTTCTCTAAATGATGCGATTGGGCACGATTCTGAAGGAAATGAAATAAGTTTAATGGATGTCATAAAATCAGATGATGAAGATATAGCCGAAGCTCTTCACCGTAATGACAATATAAATAATATTGACTTATACTTAGGTATTTTAACTCCACGTGAAAAAGATATTATAATCAAAAGATATGGTCTATTCGATTTTGATGAATTAACTCAAAAAGAAATTGCTGATCAAATGCATATTTCAAGATCATACGTTTCTAGGATAGAAAAAAGAGCTATTTCTAAAATATATCGTGAATGTAAAAAGAAAAATATTGAACTATAAAACCACTAGACTAATCTAGTGGTCTAAAGAACTCTCTTATATCTACATTTAGAGCTTTTCCAAATTGCCATAAAGTTCCTAAAGAAAAGGTTTGATAATATTTTTCACTTTCAATATTCATGATAAATCCTACCGAATAATTGCTTAATTCAGCAAGTTTTTCTTGAGTTAATCCTTTTTCTTTTCTAATTCTTTTTAAATTTCTACTAACTAAATAGTAAACATAATTTTCGTCCATTCCAGTCATATAATCACCACAATTATATTTTCCCATAATGGACTTATTTTATTCCTCAGCAGTTAGTTGAGGCGTTTTTGACTTTATTAACAACTCCTAAAATAAAAAATATATCTGCTATAAGTAATATAAAATGTAAATAAATATTTAAAAGATAATTAAAGATAATATTTGTATCAACTGTTATATAAATAGCTCCATAAAAGCTTATTAAAATAAATGATGTTATCAAAAGTATCGTATAAATGTTATGACCATTTTTCGTTTTATTAAATAAATAACCTGTAATAATTATAAAAATTATTGTAATCACATAAATTATACTTTTATAACCATTTACTAAAAAGAAATTAATATTATTCTCATACTTTTTGTTTTCATAAGTAACCGTTTTATATTTTGAATTTACGTAATCTTTTAAATCTTTCCTTACAATATCTTTATCCACATTTGTTTCCTCATATATTTTATCTATCACTTCACTTTTATTAACAGTTTTTAATTGCAATCTTTTAGACATTACAGTTAAAGAAAAAGAAGTAATAATAATTGTGAAACTAAATATAACTGCAAGTAAGAAATTATATGTTTTTTTCATATTTACCTCTAATCAATAAATAATATAAATATATTCCCAATAAAGATGCACTTGAATCAAGCAACACATCACTTACCTTAGCAGTTCTTGCCCTAATAAATAATTGATGCAATTCATCACTTCCAGCAAAAATCATACAAAAAATAGCAGAAATAATAATTGCATGAGAGGTCTTAACATCAAAAGTTTTAAACATGTTAATAATTAAGAATCCTAGTACAAAGTAGACAAAAAAGTGAGCACATTTTCTAACTGGAAATGTTAATTTTTCACGGCTTTCTTCTTTTATTTTAAAAATGTTCCCAATATAGTTAACAACTTTATCCGAAGTACCTTTAGAAATATCTCCATTTTGATTTGAATAACCAAATATTAAAGTACACCACACAATAACTATAGTAATTGATAAAGCCTTTTTAATCATTAAAAGTCTATTCTCTTTTCTATATAATCGTCTGATGTTTTGAAAAAATCTTTAATAAATTTCATATCAATATCTACTTTTTCACCTACTAATGTATTTATATCATATTGTAATAACAAATCTTTAAAATTAACTGTATCGGTAATTACTCTTTCCCAGCAATTAATATATGAAGATCTAAAATTTATTTTTCTATACCAACTTAAATTAAGTTCTAAAACATCTTTAAATTCTTCAACATTTAAATATTTTTCTTTTGCTTTTTCTATTTTTAATGGGGATTCAAAATTTGAAGAAATATAACCAATTCTAGAAAATTTAGTATCAAACATTTCAAAAGTATCAACTACATCAAATACAATTGAATTAAGATCATTAAAATAACTATGTTTCATAACTATTAAAACATTTTTATCATTGATTTCAATTTGAAATTCTGAATTTTTATTAAACACAACTAAAAAAGTATTATTTTCATTTCTAGGAATGATAGTCGGTTCTCCTAAGTATTCATATCTATCCAATATTTCTTTTGCTATATCAGTTAAGTTAAAATCAGGTACCTTTTCATAAAACAAAATAATTTCTTTCGTATTTTTCATATTTTTCCTACTTTCCATAATAATTTGTTAACAAAATATCTCTATTTTTATTTATATTATAATTAACTTTAGTCAAAATTGATTCATCACTTAAATCACAATCAGAACTTTTTATAAATGTTCCATCTGAAAACCACACAAAATCATCATGACTTGTTGAGAACACATCATCACCGAGATAATTTTTAGGATCATATGTTATATCCAACATATTAAGAAGTGTTGGTAAAATATCAGCTGTATCAAGTATTGTATCAACCGTTTTAGCCTCAATATCTTTTGACCAAATAATAAAAGGAGTATTTTGAAGTTCTTTACGATCATTTAATTTATTTTTTTTCATAGCAACATAATCAGTATCAGAATAGCCATAAACATAATGGTCACTTACTAATACTAAAACAGTTTTATCCAAAAGCTTACTTTTTTCTAACTTTTCAATTAGAGTATTGATCGCATCATCTGTATCATGCACCAATGTTCTATAGATATATTCTTCTTCACCATATTTCTTTTTAGATAAAGTTTTCTTTTTTATAGATTTATATACCTTATTATTAGTATTGTATTCTAAGTGTCCAGAATATGTTGTAAAGAATGTAAAAAATGGTTTATCACTTATCATAAGCTCATATAAGTTATCATCACTTATAAAATTATAGTCACTGAAATAATTCTTGTTCTTATCAAGTAAACCTGAAGCTTGAAGATCATAAGCCGAATAATGCATATCATACCCTAAACGTTTATGAAATTTTCCGCGATTATAAAATGTTTTAGTATTTGCGTGGAAACTTGCTACTCTATATCCATTTTTCTTTAACATGTTAGCCATACTATAAGGATAATTAACATCATCCTTATCATATATTGTCTCTTTATCACTTATAGCATACATTCCAGTATTACAAGCAAACTCGGAATTAATTGTTTGACCACCGTTAAAAAATGGTGAATATCTATTTGTAAAATTTAAACCAGTTTGACTAAGTTTATATAAAGTTGGAGCAGTTTCTTCATCAATTACCCAATTATCAACGCTTTCCATCATTATATAAATAACATTTTTACCTTTAAATATTCCCGTATAATCGTTATTCTTAGTCTCTACTCCATAAATATTATTATATTCATCAATTTTACTCTTAAGTGCGCTTTTATCAAGAGTTAGTAGATTATAAAAATATTTATATATAGCACGAGCATTATATTCATAAAATCCACTTATATACATTGATGCATTTGGATTAGTATAATTAAAGTATATACTTTTAGCATTGTAATTTTCTTCCCAAGTTCTAACATTTTTATTGCTTCCAAGTAATATATAACCAGTTGTTTTAAAAAATAAACTTACAACAATCAAAACCAGAATAACAACAAATCTAGGCTTTGTTTGGACACCTTCATCATATTTGCTTAATACTTTAACGACAATCATACATATAAATGTAAAGGCAATTGTTAAAAGCATACCAACGCTCATGTTTGCAAATATTGAGTGTACATATTGCAATCCCTCTCCGGCAACAAAAAGATCAGAAAAAATCATAAATTTTCCTAAAGATTGCACATAACATATTTGAGCAAAGAATATAACATCAATGACAATATTTAAGATAATATACACGTTATAACGATACTTTTTAGGAACAAGATATAAGATGAGTAAAAATATAACTACCCAAGATAAGGAAAATAAAGCCCAAAGAATGTGGTAATGAAAGCCATTGAAATAATAACTATCCAAATTTATTAAATCGCGAGTAAAAATGTTTGTAAATATACAAATTGAGAAAAATGATATAAACATAATTAAATAATTGATCAATTCAACATTTTTGATTTTTTTCATAACTCACCTACTCAATCACTTTTATATATTCAATTACTGGTTGATTTCCTAAAGCAACTGTTCCATTATTATCTTCAACATCAACATTTTTACAAACCTTATCAACTACATCCATACCATTTGTAACAGTACCAAATGCTGCATAATTACCATCTAAATAAGTTGAATCACTTTGCACTATAAAAAATTGAGTTGATGCCGAATCAGGATCACTGCTACGAGCCATGGATATTGTTCCACGTACATGGCTTATATTGTTTGTAATGCCATTACTTGAAAATTCACCTTTTATCGTATTTCTTGAATTTCCTGCTCCACCTTGCATCATAAAGCCATCTATTATGCGATGAAATTTCAAGCCAGTATAATATCCACTCTTAACTAAATCAACAAAATTTGTAACGGTTATTGGAGCCACATCTGCATCAAGTGTTGCATCTATCGTTCCATAATCTTTAATCTTTATTTCTATATTATATTTTCCACTTAAATATTCATCTGTTGATGAATCATTTTTTCCAGTTAAATAACCACATATAATGGTAAATAAAAGAATAGCTATAACTACTAAAATACTTTTCTTATTCATACTCTCACTTCCAAATCTATTTTTTTATTATTTGCATTAATTTTTCTACCGCTTTTAAGCCATCACTTAAAGCATCAATTACTGTTGCATTACCTCTTGTTGCATCTCCACCAGCAAATACACGACTATCACTAGTAACATAATCATTTGCCTCTATTTTATAAAACTCATCCGATTTAATACCATTTAAACGAGGAATCAAATCATTATGAGTCGTTCCAATCGCAATAATTACCATATCACATTCAATTTTTTCATGTTTTTTAGCTATATTAAATACGCATTTGTTAACTGTAAAAGCCTTATCAGTTTCAATTCTTACCGGTTCTGCATTAAAGATAAAGTTCACGTGTTCCATTTTAGCATGCTCATATTCTTCTTTACGCATCTTTAAGAATTCTTCACTTTTTCGATAACAAATTGTTACATCACTTCCAAGACGAACCAAAGATCTAGCAGCATCACATGCTACATTTCCTCCTCCAATAACAACAACTTTTCTAGGAATTATTAACGGAGTATCAGAATCTGGAGCATGCATTACATTTATTCTTGTTAAAAGTTCATTCGCACTCAAAACATTTTTAGCCATAACACCAGGTATATTAAACATTTTAGGTACACCAGCACCTGTTCCTAAAAATATATAATCAAAATTCTTTTTTAATTCTTCAATTGTAATTGTTGCTCCAATCAAAACATCCGTTTTAAATATAACACCCATATTCTCAAGTTTATAAATTACATCATCAACTATTTTTTTAGGTAGACGAAATTCTGGAATTCCATAGATTAAAACTCCACCTAATACATGGCTTGATTCAAAAACAGTTACATCAAATCCTTCTTTTTTTAAATGATATGCTGAACTTAAACCAAATGGACCAGAACCCACAACTGCCACTTTTAAACCATTGCTTTTTTTTACTTTAATTGGAGTTTTATAATTGCTTACAAATCTTTCAAGATTCCCAATTTTAACGCTTTCTCCTTTTAGACCGCGAACACATTTGGCTTCGCAGGTAAGTTCTTGAGGGCAAACGCGTCCACATACCTCTGGCATTACACTTTTTTGACTAATGATTTCATAAGCACGCTCATATTCTTCATTTTTTATTGCCGATATAAAATCAGGAATATCAATTTCCAAAGGACATCCTTTTTTACACATAGGATTTTTGCAATTCAAACAATGATTGCTTAAAGAAACTGCCTCTTCACAACTGATATCTTTTTTTACTTCAGAAAAATCATATTTATTGTTCACAGTTACCACAACCTCCATGATGAGTATCTCCTTCAATTTCTTCAAGATACTTTCTTCCTTCAATCGTTTTATACATATCCATTCTTTTAATTAATGAATCAAAATCAACTTTTGCTCCAATAAATTCTGGACCATCTATACATGCGTAGTGAATTATTCCGTCATAAAACAAACGACAAGCCCCACACATTCCTGTACCATCAATCATTATAGGATTCATACTTACTATCGAAGGGACTTTTAACTCCTCTGCTAGCTCTACAACTTTCTTCATCATTATTACTGGTCCAATAGTTATTATAAAATCATAACAAAGATCATCAACATAATCGGTAACAAGTCCAATATGGTCTGCTGTGTTATCCTCAGTTACGATTATAACATCGTCAAAGTATTTATCTATATCATCCTTTAATATGCAATTATCAATTGTTTTCATCCCATAGATTAAATCACATATAACACCACGTTTTTTTAGTTCAACAGCTTGAGGAATAACTGGAGCAATTCCAACTCCACCAGCTACAAATAAAACTTTTTTAGCCTCCATATTTAAAATGATTGATGGTTTTCCAAGTGGACCTAATATAGAAAAAATATAATCATTCTTTTTTGATAGATCATATGTTGTTTTACCTACAACTTGATAAATCATTGATACACAACTACCTTCAGTTTTATATATTGTTAATGGTATTTTTTCTGATGTTTCATCTGGCATAACAACAACAAATTGTCCTGGTTTAAAATGACTAGCAATAAGTTCATTTTCAACTACTAATTCAAATACATTTTTCGCGATTTCTCTATTCTTTATAATTCTATACATACTTTACCTCATCAATAACTTTAGTAGAACCAATTATATCATCAAGTGAACGATGCTCTTTTGAGAACAACAATACCAATCCAATAATTTCAATAACATAAGAAATCATTGAAGAAAATAAAATAGCATAGAAATACACTTGATTTTGAGAAATCATTAAAAGCAATAATTGAATAACCACAATAATATTAACCCCCATAAAAATACTTGATCCACTTAAAAGTGTCCTTAGCATTAAGTTAGATAATTTTACCTTTTCACCATCTTGCCTTACAACCCTTAATTTAAATAATTTTTTACCAAGAGTTTGTCCATTAGTAAAATATGCAAATAGTACAAAATATAAAAAGCTAAAAACTAAATAATATATATTGTTAAAAAGCATTGAATAATCAATTTTATATATTTGTTTACTCATTTTATTTGAATAATCAACAACATTTTTAATAGTTGGATTTGTTAACACACTTTCACTTTCTGATTTATAAATTTCTCTGTATTCATCATAAGCAACTTTATAATTTTCTATAAATGGATTAACATATGATATTGATGAAAATATAGTTGATACAAATGTTACTAAAAATATATCTATTAAAAACGCTGATATTCTACGATAAACATACTTATTCATTTTTCCACCTCTATGGATATTATATCACGTTAAATAATAAAAAAAAATCTACAAAAATGTAGATTAATAGCAACCTCTAATAAAATATTTTATGTTTCTTTTAAAGTAATCAAAATAATTAGCATGTTTTATATCTTTATCAACAGTTAACTCGATATCTTTAATTTTAATATCATTTGCATAGATTGTAAGTGTTCCCACAGTATCTCCAACTTTTAATGGCGCACTTACCTTATTCTTAGTTATTTTATAATTATATTTATTTTTTTCAAGAATATTAACCAAATCAACAGCATCGGTTTTTAATTTTAAATTAGCATATTCATCTTTACCTGATTTAATTTTTATTTTTCCTAAATTTTCATCACGTTTTAATACTGTTTCAAGTTTAAAGTTAGAAAATCCATAATTTAAAAGAGAAATAGTATCTTGATTTCTAATTTTATTGTTTTCTTCACCCATTACTACACTTATAAGTCTCATATTATTTCTTTTAGCTGTTGCTGTAATACAATATCCACTTTTAGTTGTATATCCTGTTTTTAATCCGTCTAATCCATCGTAATAATTAAGAAGTTTGTTAGTATTAACAATCCATGTATTTGTTCCATTTGGATGAGCAATATAGTCTTCATAAATGCTTGAATATTCTAATATTTTAGGATGTTTTAGTAACTCACGAGCAATAAAAGCCATATCATATGCTGATGAATAATGATTATCAGAATCTAATCCATGTACATTTTCAAAATTAGTATCTTTAAGTCCTAATTCTTTTACCTTTTCATTCATTAGTTTAACAAATCCATCATGAGTTCCTGCAATATATTCAGCAACAGCATAAGTTGCATCATTAGCTGAAGCAATACAAATGGCTTTTATTAAAGTATCTAGTTTCATCGTAGTGTTTGCACTTAAGTATATTTGACTTCCTCCCATAGAAGCTGCACTTTCACTTATTGGAACCATATCATCAAGTTTAATATTTCCCTTTTCAATATTTTCCATAACAATTAAAAGTGTCATCATCTTTGTCATACTTGCCATAGGTAATCTTGTATGGCTTTCTTCTTCACTTAGAATAGTTCCAGTTGATTGTTCAATTAAAATGCTTGATTTAGCACTAGTTTCAACTGCTAAAACTTTAAACGGAATTAATAACATAATTAATAGAATTATCTTTTTCATTTCTTCACCTACTTAATACTATGAATGTAAAAAAAAAGAAGAACTAATCTTCTTAATATTTTAAACTATCAAATATATTTTTAGCTAATCTAACTGAATCATTTGGATCGACGATTTCGCCATAATATATAATGCCGTCGTAATCAAAAACATAATATATATCATTGTCATTTTTCTTTATTATTGAAGCAGTAGTCTTTATTTTTTTTATATAATATTGTTCAATATTTTTTGATTCAGCACTTTTACCTATTCCAAGAATTTCATTTACCCGATCATAATATTTTGTTTTTATAACATAGGAAAAATAAATACTTGGTTCACTTTCTAAATAATTTTTTCTATCAAAATATGAATTGATATAATATCCAAAGCTCAAATATGCATATTTATCATTATTTTTTACTTCTATATCATATATTGCCCTTTGATTTTTAAAATAATTACTTTTTAATAACTTTACTCCTAGTTCTTTTTCTAATTCATAAACAGTGTACGATGGATAGCAGTCTTTATCTAAGTTATCCAATAAAGCAAGAGAATAAGACTCAGCAACACACTTAGATGGTGAAACTAAATTAGCATTTTGGTTTATTTCTTTTAATGCTTTAGAATTAATGTATATGTAATCCTTTTTTTGATAATCACCCTTTGTAACATGATAGTAAAATATATTATTTAATGTAACTTTGATATCATCAGCATATGCGATACAGAGTGTCATAAAAGAAACAAATATTAAAGATAAAAATAATGAATACATTTTTCTCTTTCTTTTATTTATCTTACTGATTCTATATATATTATTTTTTATTTTTTCCTTATCATTATCTAAAAGCAATAATTTATCAAATTCATCTCTAAATTCATTTTTCATATTTCTATTTCCTCTCTAAGTTTTTCTTTTCCTCTATGTAACCGCATTTTTATAGCTGATTCACTCTTATTCATGATTTTAGCAATTTCTTTAATTGAATAACCTTCGTAATAATAAAAATATAAAGGAAGTCTATATTTAGGCTCCATTTCTCTAAGAGAAATAAATAAAGAACTTTCTAAACTTTCCTTTTTTATATCAGGAAGTTCTCTCGATACTTTAAACCAAGAAGATTTTAAATAATCCTTACATTCATTAACACATACCCTTATCAACCATCCTTTAATTTTTTCGCATTCATTCATTATCTTTCTATTATTATATAATTTATAAAATGTTTTCTGAGTAATATCTTCTGCATCTTGTCTATTAACAACATAACTATAAGCTAATTTGTAGATATCTCCAACGTACATATTATAAATATTCTCAAACTTCTCATTCATTTTTATCTCCTCTATAAATTATAATATCATCTAATTTAACGCCTTTCACATACATAACGATTTAAGTTTAAAAGAAGTCACAAAAAAAAGAAGAACTAATCTTCTTAATTAAATTTGACTTTTTAATCTTGGAAGTTCAATTTCTTCTTCTACTTCTTCTACTTCTTTTTTCTTTGGTAAATAAATTTCTACATTTCTATCAGGAAGTTCAGATTCATCAACTATAACTATTCTATTGATAATAAATACATCAATTTTATATATTAACAAACCAATTATCCATAATGCAAATAATCCCATTGATAATTCATATAAACTCATCATTATCGGATTAGAAAATACACTAAATTCATCAAATGCTATGTTATTAGTATTGATATACTCAATAATTGATAAAAATATGAAGGATATTGTAATTGGTAAAACTGAATTAATAAATTTTAATATTTTATTAGTATTTTTGCTTTTTAAAGTTACAATCATTATTGTAAATGAGAGAATCATTACTAAGACAAATTCTAAAGTTGTTGGAAAATATATTAGTTCAACTAACTTTGTAGTTACATTATTTAAAAATACTTTAACTGTACTTATATAGTTAACAATATAAAACATAAGTATAACTAAACTTGATCCAACTGCTGTATATTTAACTACTTTTTTATCCATTAATTTGTAAAAAATAACTGATACAGCAAATATAGCTATTTCTAACAAAATAAGTATAAATACTTTAGAATCCATTAATGATTTTAACGCATATTTTAAAATTTCTAAAATTGATAATTCTGGCATAATTTAACCTCCTTATACTAACTCAAATATAAATACTGTTTGAGTTTTTTTATCTCCTCTTGTACAAGTGATAAGAGTAAGTGTAGTTTTATTTTCATCACGATATATCGCGATTGTTCCATCTTTTGCTTCTAGATAAGTATTAACTAATTTATAAGTGTATACTTTATCATTATATGTAACATTTGCTTCATCCCCAAGATTTAATTTATATAACTTATCAAAAAATGAAACCGACGAGTTACCTCTATGAGCAGCAAGTATAAGATTACCATTTTTTACATCTGGCATACTGCTTCCCTTGATAAGCATAACATTATAACTAATACTATTGTATTTTGAGTTCAAGGATACAAATCCTCTTTTTAAATTGATTTTAGGGATATCTAAGTAACCTATATAATTGTAATTTATTACTGGTGTTGTAGTTTCTTCAGGTACAGTTTCATCAACTACTTCTTCAATAGTTTCTGCTATATCGACTTCTTCAAAGTATTTAAGATTTTTTTCATTGAATATATTCGATTTAATTGTTTTGAAATAAGTAAACAATAAGCAACTAATACCTAAGAAAAGTAAAAGAATGCCTAGGGTTACCTTAGCATTCTTTGATAGTTTTTCTAACACAGTAAGCTCCACCTATAATCAAGACTAAACCACCAATAATTAAAAGTGTACTAGAAGCTGCTGTTGCTGGAACAGGTACTTCTTCCCCTTTAGTATTATAGAATGTTACTAAATTGCTTTCGATAAAATTCCCATTTTTATCCTTAATTTTTAATGTTCCATTATCAAGTAATTCAAATGTTATTATTTCATTACTTTTAATATAACCAGCTGGTGCACTTTTTTCTTCAATTGTATAAGTTCCAGCATCCATAGTTAATTGATAATATTCATTAGTTGTTGTAAATTCTTTTACAACGTTTCCGTCTTTATTTTTAATTACTAATGTTGCTCCTGCTACTAAAACATCTGTTTTAGAATCTTTTTTAGCAATAGTTACTACATCCTTTAATACATTAATCATAACTACTTTATCTACAGCAACATAATTACCTTTTTCATTTTTAACATAAACGCTTCCGTTAGCATCTACTTTAAATTCGATTGTAGTTGTACTTAATTTATAACCAACTGGTGCAATAGTTTCACTTAAACTATATTCCCCTTCAGTTAAAATAATTTTTTTAACTTCAGTTGTAGAAATCCAATTATATAATGTTTTTCCTGTTTTATCTTTAACTACTAATGTTGCTCCAGGAATCTCTTTAGATTGAGTAATATCACTTTTACTGATATCAACTTCAAATTCAGTTTTGTTTCTTACTACCATTTTAATTGAATCTTGAATACTTACATTTTTATCAAGTAATTCATTATATAAAACTTTTTGATAATTATCATTATAGAAATAATAATAACCTCTTTGAGATTTATATGTTGAACCAACATTTAATGTAACAATTATTTGTTTATTGTTTCCAATCTTATCTATAGGAATTTTTACTCTTATTCCTTCACCGCTTTTAACGATTTTTGATCCTGCTGGAGAACCTGTTAATGAATAACTTAGGTTTCCATTTAAATTAGCTGTGTTTATTTTGATTTCATTTGAAACAAAATATTCACCATCTTTTGTAAATGTAATATCTCTTGGACTAATTTCTAATTTAGCAACTGGTTCTTTATAGTTTTTTGCACCTTCATATAAATTATAAATTGCTTTACTTACTTCTTCAGTATCTTTATGACGTACAATATATTTTTTTACCTCTGGTACTAAATTAAAATTGTTGTTGTTTAAATAATCTTCATAATACCAAACTGCCATTTGAGCAATATAGAAATCTTTATCTGCATCTCCTGTATTTGGTAAATTATTTAAAATGTAATTATATCCTACAGCAACTTCACCAGTTTTATTGAATGTTATTCCAGCTGCATAAGTATGAGACATGTTTAAGCAATAAACATATCCACGATTTGTTTTTTTGATAATTACTGGGAAGTTTTTTATATATTCAACCTCTCTTAAATTATCAGAAGTAACATTATCTGGAAGTGTTGTTGCTGCCGAAACAGAAGCAATTCCTCCAAATAATAATACAACAAGCATAAACACAAATGTCATTAATTTATTTCTCTTCATAACCCTTTTCCCCCTTGAATTGCTGCCTATTATATCACAAAATTAAAAAAATGCAAATTTTTTACCTGCATTTTATAATTTTTTCGAGATAATTCAATATTTTTATTATAATTCAATCTACTTTTAGTTTAAAATCAAGGAATTTATACACTTACACTGACATATTTGATATAATTTTCATACTGGAAGTGGTTTTATGAAAAAAATAGTTTTATTTATCTTATGTTTCTTTACTTTTATTATAAATGTATTTGCCTTAGATGATCCAACACTATATTCTAAAAATTACTGTTTATATGACTTAACTGATGACAAGATGATCTACGAGAAAAATATCCAAGAAAGAACAAATATAGCAAGTCTTACAAAGATTATGACAACCATAACTGCCATTGAAAAAATAAATAATTTAGATGATTATGTAACTATTACCAGTGAAATGCTTTCAAATATAAAATATGATGCTTCACTTGCTGGATTAAAAATCGGAGATAAATTAACTTATAAAGATTTATTGTATGCATCTATTCTTCCGTCTGGAGCTGATGCCACTCAAGCACTTGCCTATTCATTAAGTGGAAGCATTAATAATTTCGTAAATGATATGAACACTTTAGCAAAGAAAATTGGAATGGAAAGCTCTAATTTTGTAAATGTTACCGGTCTTGACATTGATAACCACTATAGCACAGTAAGTGATTTATTGAAAATGTTACAATATGCTTTAAAAAATGAAACATTTAAAACAATCTATACAACTAAAAGTTATACTTTATCAAATGGTTTAGTAGTAGATGCTACAGTAAAAAAATACAATAATTTAATGAAACTGGATGTTTCAAGAATCATTGGTAGCAAGACTGGCTACACCAATAAAGCTGGATTATGTATATCCTCAATATTTGAAAGTAACAATCACGAATTTATTTTCATTTCAACAAATGCTGAATTTATTTATGGAAATTACTATAATTTAAAGGATAATTTAAATATAATAAATTTTATGGATAAAAATTATAATAATCAAACAACAGTTAAATCAACTGATATAATAAAAACAATTCCTGTAAATTTTTCTAATATACCTAAATACGATGTTCATTTAAGTAAAGATGCATTAGCTTATTTACCAAATGATTATAATAAAGATGATATAAAGGTTAATTATAACGGAAAAACATCTATAACATTTTTGGACAACAATAAACAAATTGGAAAAGTAACTATAACTTATAAAGATAATCCTATCTATGAAGAAGACATATTATTAAAAGATGTAAAAATAAATTTTTATCTATTAGTAATTATAAATTTATTAATTGTTTTATTTATTTTTAAAATAGTTAAAGTTATTTTCTTTAGAAAAAAGTAAACTAAATATTGATATCATGATCTATATCAATATTTTTTATTTGCTCATTAATTATTAAACTACCTGTGCTGAGTAAAATATTAGCAATGGATACAGCCGTTTTTAATGACTGAATTAGAACTTTCGTCGAATCCAAAACCGAAGGAGAATCAATACCTTCATAGTCATCAACTTTGACATTATATATCTTCTTAAAATCAAATGTTACATTTTTCTCAATCGTATTTACATCTAATCCAGCATTTTTTAAAATTTGTCTAAAAGGAACACATAAAGCATTTTTTAAAATACAATTATCTTCTAAAGTTGATGATATTTTTAAATAGGTATATCCCGCTCCTATGTTTACACCTTCTAAAGCTGAATAAGTCGCATGAATTGCATCATCATAATGCATTTTGTTTTCTCTTGCTTCACTTATAGTTTTTCCGCCTACCTCAATAGTTGCAAGTCCATCAGAGAGCATTGAAATACGTCTTTCATAGTAGTTGATGTCAAATTCATCATTGATATATTCTAAATTACTTTTATTTTCTTCAATATAAGCTGCTAAATTATTATCAAAATAAACATAAGTTTTATCTTTATTGATAACAATCTCTTTAACTACTCCAACATTATCATAACTAAATTGATTCTTATATTCCTTACAATTACATATTTCCAATAAATCACTCATTAAAAGATATTGCCTTTTTCCAAATTCAGGATTTTTTAGCAAATATATTTTTAAATCATTATCATAGTTAAACGATAATACCTGATTTATTACATCTTCATCATAATCAGCAGCAAATATCAATAGATTTCTTTTATCAACGAAACTCTTATTTATTAAATTACTCAATTTTTCAATATCATATATACTTTCAGAAGTAACTAGAACATACGGATTTTTTAATTTTATACTTGAAGTTCCTTTAAAGAAAAAAGGACTTGCTAAGTTAGTGTCAAATTCATAACCTTTAAAATATTTAACACATGTTTCTTCTTTATTACTAGTTGTTATTGTAACTCCAGCAATGTTTCTTATTTTTTTTACAACTTGGTAAATAGTTTCTCCTATTTTTTCAGACTTTGAACTAGTAGTAGCTATATTTTTTAAAGCATTATCATCAGGTTTAAAAGATTCTTTTATTATCAAATCTTCTATCATTTTTTCCTCATTTTCTAATTCTTTTTTCACTTCATATCTACTCATTCCACAATGTATTAAGTCATTAGCATTACTCATTATAGCTTTTAATAAAACAAGTGTTGTAGTTGTTCCATCACCAACTATTTCATCAGTTCTAATTGATGCTTCTTTTAGTATTTCTAAAACAGAATTAACACATACATCATCGCTTTCAATATTTCTAGCTAAAGTTACACCATCATCTGTTACAAAAGCTGGTAAAGACGAACTAGAGATAATCGAATTATTTCCCTTTGGCCCAAGCGTTGATCCAACAGTATCACATAATATATCCAAAGATTTTTTAATTATTATATCAAGTTCTTCTCCTATAACTACTTTTTTCATAACTCATCACTCATTTCCACAATATATTTCCAATATTTTTTAGGCATGAAATTCATTCTACACCTATCATTTTTTCTTTCCTTTATTCCAACAGTATTATAAAATTCTTTCCATAGACTTAAGAATTTATCCTCATCATCACTCAAATTAAAATCATTTATCTTGAATTCATCACCAGAAACAATAATGAAACTTTCCTTATCATATAAACTATATAAGTTCCTATTAACATCCTTAATAATCCAGTATTCACTTTTTAAACGAGCCCTGAAATGATTGGATAGTAATGGAAGAATATTATTAGTCGGATTGATTTCAGCATAATAAATTTCATTATTCATTTTTTTGAATCTAGTGAATCCTTTAAACTTATGATTTTCTCTTGATACATACAGACTTTGCTTTAAAGTTTCATTCACCCATTTGTTGTTACGCATAAACCTAGTTGTTTCTTTGTACTTTAAGGAATACAAACAATAATAGAAAATAAATAATTCTTTATCTTTAAACACCGATAGATAAAGCCTAAATATCATATTAAAATTATCATACCCAATATTTTTTATAATATAATTAATAGTTTCTTCTTTTTCGGGCAATAAGAGTTCTTCTACTTCATCAAATAAACCAAATTCAAAGTTACATGGTTTTATATCTTTTGGTATAGTTTTATTTCTTATCAAAATTACAATTAAAGCTAAAAGACTTAAGAAATTATCGTTATAAACATAAACTTTATTATTCATTGAATAAACTCAACTGACTAACTTGCCTTCTATTTTCTACTAGATCTTCAAGCAATAATGACTGTTCTATTATGTTTCTTTTAAAATTAGCCGAGTCCATAAAATATTTACCATCACAAGTAATAAAATATTTTGCTCTTTTCATAACAATATTCATATTTTTCAAATCTTCAAACTTTATTTTAAAATACTTCCTTGAACTATATATTTTCTTTGCTCCCTTTACACCCACTCCTGGTATTTGAAGTAATTCATTATAAGAACATGTATTAATTTCTTTTGGAAATAAATGAAGATTTTTTAAAGCCCACGCAGCTTTGGGATCCAATAATAGATTAAAATTAGGATTTTCTTTGTCCAATATATCATCAACTTTAAAATTATAAAATCTTAAAAGAAAATCAGCTTGATAAAGTCTATTTTCTCTTTTTAAAGGTGGAATACTTATAGCTGGCAGCATATTATCTTTATTAACAGGAATATATGCCGAATAAAACACTCTTTTTAATTTATGATCATCGTATAACTTTTTGCTTTTTGTCATAATATCAAAATCAGTTTCACTAGTTGCTCCTATAATCATTTGAGTGCTTTGACCGGCAGGAACATAATGCTTACTTCGATTTTCTTTAACATACTTCATTATTTTAGTAACTTTATCCTCACTTTTGTTAGGAGCTAATAACTTAAGCCCATTTTCCGTAGGTAGCTCTATATTAGCACTCATTCTATCAACCATAGATCCAAGTTTTTTTAATAAAGATTCATTTGTACCAGGTATTGCTTTTACATGAATGTATCCATTAAACTTGTACTTATTTCTAAGCATATAGATTGTCTCAATTAATAAATTTGTTGTATAATCAGGACTTTTAATAATTCCTGAGCTTAAAAACAACCCCTCTATATAATTTCTTTTATAAAAATTCATTGTAATTTCACATATTTCAGTGGGAGTAAAAATCGCCCTTTTAACATCATTGTTCTTTCTATTTGGGCAATATTTGCAGTCAAAAATACAAGCATTAGTCATAAGTATCTTTAAAAGAGAAATGCATCTTCCATCAGAAGCAAAAGAATGACAGATTCCACTTCTATTAGTATTTCCGTTTCCACTACCATCTCTAGCGCTCCCACTTGATGAACATGATGCATCATATTTAGCACTATCGGCAAGAATATGCAATTTTTCTTTTATATCCATAAATTCATCACCAATTAAATTATAAAACATTTGTTCTTATTTGTAAACATTTGTTCGTGTATTTTTTCAAAAAAATAATAGACATTCATCTATTATTTCTATTGATTTATTAAAACTTTCGTAAGTTCATGATTCTCAACGAAGCTACTAGTTTCTACTAAAAATATATTTGTTCCCTCTTGTTTTAAAATAATATGTATTCCATTAAAAGAGTTTTGTATTAAGTTTTCAACCAAGCCCAAAGTTTCCTGAATAAAACCATAATATTTTTTTTCAACTAATTCATTTTCATCTAAATTACTTTGTTCATTTTCTAAACGAATTCTTACTTTCTCATCTTTTGGAAGAGATATAAAGGTATCTAAATACATATAATTAGCAAAATCATTTAATAAAGAATCCAATTTCTCATTATATGCTTGTTTTTCTAAACTGATAATTGATGATCCAACAATTGTAGATAAATATTCAAAACATTTATCAATTGTACTAAATAATATATTTTGTTCTTTTTGGTTAGTTATTATCTTAATCATTTCTTCTAATACTTTCTCTGGAATTAAATTTTTTTGCCTATCTAAACATTCCAAAAAGTAATTATATGCATGATACCTTAAACTTTTAACCCTATTTTCATTTGAAAACAAAACAAAACCTATCCATTCATTACTATCACCAGTAAGCATATACATACGGAATCCATACTCCAAATTTTTAAAAGCTTCTTCATCAACAAAACGCTTGTTAATGCAATCATAAAAACTCTTTTCGTATGCATATTTTGATAAAGAAGAAAAAAAATCTTTGTCAAATGGATTTTCTACGTAAGTTAAATGGACCATACTACCCACCTCCACTATCTTACAATAAAAATATATCAATATCTTAGTAAATTTACAAGATATAACTTAATATATTATATGAAAAAAGAATAAAAAAAACTGTACTTTACATACAGTCATTTTGTTTATTCTCTAAATATTTTTTTAACGTTTTAGTTAATCTTACTCCACTAACCTTTTTTTCAATATTTTGTTCTTTAATAAATTTACGAAGTCCGATTACTTTATAACTAACTCCGCCAAATAAACCTAAAAGTTCTTTTTCTCTTTTGTTTAAGTCTTTTGGAGTTATTTCCGATTCATCAATATTCCAACCACTTGATTCCATTACAGCTAGCATATCTTCCACATTATAATCCAAAGAGTTTATATTATAATAGTATTCAGCTCTTCTAACATTATCAAAAAGATTTAATCTAGTTTTTGTATCAATAGGCTTATTCATCATTTTTTCAAATTCATATATTTTATCTATAAAGAATTTCTTTTCTTTTTCAGAACTGATAAGAACATTTTTAACAAAATCAAAAGTATCTCCAGTAACCAATTCATATAAGTATTCAATATGTTTCCATTTTGAAGTTCCTAAAGATTCAATCTCCGAAATCGATAGTCCTTTAATATTACCCTCTTGAATTTCTTCTCTAGATTCAAATTTCTCCCATGGGAATTTTTCCTTATCACACTTTTCTACTTCATCAGTTGTTTTTAAAAAATAATTATATAAAGTAGGATATTTTTTATCTTTTAATCCCTTCATACAGTCAAGAAATGGATCAAAAACATATATACCATCAACATTATATTTATCATCTTTTATATAAGCTGAAACTCTAGAAAGTTTCTTGTTACGATTTATTTCAGAATAATGATTTACAATTTTGGAGTTAATGCCTAAATAGTTTAAAAGTTCAGAAAAAAATAGAGAAAAGTTTAACTGAGCAGAATTCGTATTATAAATTTTTTCAAATATAGTTATTTCTTCACTTGGTGCTTCATCAAAACTTCTATATACAAGATTTCTAACAATGTCATAAGATAACATGACTAATTCAAGCTTACTTGTTAAATTACATGATTTAATTGAATCTACGTAGCTATCCATTAATTTACTCATTGATAAAACATCTTCATATGAAACATACTCTTTGTTGCCCTTCAATTTAAAAATTAGTTGATTTTTATATTCTGAATATTCATTAGCAAGTTTAACTGCATCAGTAATAGAAATTTCATCACTTGATAGAATTATCTTTTTTGATTTAATCCAAGAGTTTTTTGCTAATAAATTTTTAGGAATAGTTGTGTCTCCTAAACCGGCATCCAAATCTACGTAATCGAAAGCATCTATAATGTTTTCATATGAAAATAGTGTTGCTAAGAAGTCTTTTGCTTCTTGAGGTTCAAGGAATGATTCCTCCATTACAGCTTTTATTAATAAATCATAACGAGATAGTTTTTCAAGTAAATCATCATTTTTTAAATCAATAAACATAACGAGATTACAATAATCAGGAGCAACACTAGCAAAAAAATCTCCACTTGTAATCCCTTTTTTACCTATAGTTAAAATATTTTTCATCAAAACATCCCCTTTTGTATTAAGATATTATATATATTTTTTCTATTTTGTCAACCAATCAAAAATATTACTCATCTCCTGCTTCGAGCAGTTTTCTAATATCCTTTTCAGATAGATTAGATAACATTTCTTCGCCATTTCCTTCTATTAAATTTTCACTCAATATCTTTTTTTTGTTTTGTAGTTCAATAATTTTTTCTTCTTTTATAAATTTTATTTTACAATTTTTCACAAAAAAAATCAAAAAAATTTAAAATATTTATATTTGAATCATATAAGAAGTAAAACTACCTGGCAAATGATTTTATTACTAAAACATAATTTTTTTTGACAAAAAAAAAGAACCAAGTTCTTTTTTCTATTTAATTAAACTCAAAAGAGTCTAATTAGTTTATCAATGGTGCAGGTAACAGGACTTGAACCTGCACGAATCACTCCACTAGATCCTAAGTCTAGCGCGTCTGCCAATTCCGCCATACCTGCACAAAAAATGGTGGATCTTGTAGGACTCGAACCTACGACCGACCGGTTATGAGCCGGTTGCTCTAACCAACTGAGCTAAAGATCCAAATTATAGTCACCAACGTACTACTAATTAAATATATCATAACCGGCGGTCGGTTGCAAGTACTTTTTATTCTAAAATATATTTTTTATAAATAATTTCTTTTTTCGACAAAAACTGCAAGATCAACCATCTATAATAACAAACTTATGAAAGGAGGAATCATGAAAAAGGATTTTAATGATATAATTAAATTGTTTAAAGATATTAGTTCTAAAGGATATGTTAAAGCAATTAATAATAATCCATATAATTCATGTGGACTTACATTCGAATATCTTCTTAATATAAATCCTAACAGTTCCATATTCCCAGATTATAAAGAAATTGAAATAAAGACAAGTACTAGGTTCAGTAACTTTCCAGTTTCTTTGTTCTCATCTACATTCACTGGATATCACGAATATGAAAGTGATTATATTTTAAATAACTATGGAATTTATGATAAAGTCTATAAAGATAAAAAAATATTTAATATTGCTTTAAAGTATAATAAGCCAGTAGAATATGGGAACCACTACTTCGAATTAAGAATGCTTGATGATGGAATTGTTACTTATGTTTATAATCAAAATAAAATTTTAATAGATAAAATTGGGTATATCGATTTTGACACCATTAGAACTAGAGCCGAAATAAAAGTAAAAAAAATGGTGCTAATAAAAGCTAGTAAGAAAAAAGAAAATAACGATTTATATTATAGATATTATCAAATTGACTGTTATACTTTAAAAGAATTTGAAAATTTTATTGATGCTATAAAAAGTGGTGATCTTAGAATATCAGTTTCTCTAAGATTCGATCGATCAAGTAATTTACTTGGAAAAAACAGAAATAAGGGACTAATTTTTGCGATAAGAAAAGATGGCATTAGTTCCATCTTTAAACTTATTGACTCCAAAAACAACTAGAATTTTATTCTGTTTTTTTTATTCATAAAACTGCTTAAATGTAAAAATTCATAAGCTGTTGGATATTCATAAATCACATTATCTCCTTCATATTTTATTTTCAAGAAACCCAATTTTTTATCATTTCTTTCAATAATTTGAAATAATTGGTTATTATATTTAATTTTTTCTCTTTTTCTATATACATCCATAACCAAAAGTTCCCCTCTTTTTATAGTTGTATATAATATATTAATTTTTAACTTTTGTCAAAAAAAATCTCCAAAGAGACTTTATTTGTGATCCATAGCAGAAAATAAGTTTACCATGAATTTATCTTTATCAGCATTTGCCTTTGAAATCATAACACCTTTATAAGTTGTTAATTCAGCAACATGTCCCTCAAGTAAAATATCCCTTGGTTCAATAGTTTCAAGCATAACAACATTTTGATCTTTATAAACAATATATCTCAATTTTACCTCACCATGAACTTGAGTAAATAAATGATCACTTGGTAACTTTAATTCATAAGTTTCTGTACATTTTTTTGTATCAGTTGATACCAATTCACCTAAAAATTCTCCCTTACGTAAAGATGGGTAGTATTCAAAATTTAATTTTTTAAAAGCAAGCATATTATATTTTTTCAATGCTCTCTCTAATTTTCTAAACTCATTTTCATTAATGTAATCGAGAATAAATCCTTTCATAATTATAATCCCCCTTATTCTACATTACACATCAATTATACCAAATACTAGGCTTTATTTCGATATGTGAGACCTATCTTAACACAAAGTTAACACTTTTGTCAAATTCTGGATTTGCATAATAAGTATTATATTTTTCATTTTCCAGCCAATCACTATCTAACGATTCAAGTGACCTATTATTTACTATAACCACTGGTATTCCTAATCTTTGAGCTTCGTTTAAAATTTTAGGTTTAATTTGCTCACTATAAGAAATTATAAAGTCCGGTTTTAAGCTCTTATAATTATCAGTATCTTTTAAATTTAATATTTGAATTTCTGACCATGACGAATCAAATTCAGTAAGTGAATACAAATTTACTATCCTATTTGGTGCTAGTGTTCCACAGTCATGTTCGTCCGAATATTTACTCAATAAATCCCTTTCAGAAACATGTAGAATTTTATTTACATCTGCACACAGATATCCATAATCAAATGATAAAGAATCATTTTCTCTTCCAAAAGTTCTATTATGTATACTAGTAATAATAGAATAATAAGACTTATAATAACATGAATATTTTTTAAATTTTCTTGAACTTCTCACTAAAAGTTTGTATTTAATAGGTCTAAGGTCATATACTGAAATATCATTAATTTCATAATTTGGTTCAAATAAAGTTAAATCAGTAAGATCAGTTAAAATTTCATCATAACTTTTATCTTTCAACTTACGAATGTCATGGTAAAACATTAAATAAATTTTTTCTTTTTTGAAAATATTAAAATAATATAACAGTTCTTCAACCGAAAAGGACTCTAATGTTAGCACTTTCTTATAAAATTTTATATGACTAGTTGGTAAAAGAATATCTGTATGATGAATACTTATATACCTTAACATTTCATTTATATTAACATAAACGTTTTGATAAGAATCATGAAAAAGATAATCGACAATATATGCAAACAGGTCACTTTTATTTGCTTTTATAATAATATTTTCTAATAAAGCATAATATTTTAAATATTCATTTATATTTGGATATAATTCCATATAACGATCAAAAGCATATCTAACATCATAAATATTTTCACGTTCTAAAAGTTCGCATAAATTCATAAAATCAGTCCTTGAAAAAGTATTCTACCACTTTAAAATATAAAAAGGAAGAATTACTCTTCAGTATCTTCCTGTTTATCCATTTTGATTAAAACCTCTCTTGGCTTTGAACCATTTTGTGGTCCAATTACACCTCTTTCTTCAAGTAAATCAACAATTCTTGCAGCACGATTGTAGCCTAGTCTAAATCTTCTTTGTAATAAAGAAGCAGATACTTTACCTGTTTCAATAGCAAAGTCAACGATTTCATTGTAAAGAGGATCATCTTCTGAAGTATCTCTTCCACCTACTCCAGCAGTAGAAATTGATTCAGTGTTTTGGTTCATTTGAGTAATTGATTCATCATATGAAGCTACTTGTTCTTTAGAAGTATAAGCAATTACTCTTTCTATTTCTTCATCACTTATAAAATTACCTTGAATTCTAAGTGGTGTATTTTCTCCCATTGGTTTATAAAGCATATCACCTTTTCCTAGAAGTTTTTCAGCACCCCCCATGTCAAGAATGGTTCTTGAATCGATTTGAGATGCTACAGCAAAAGCAATACGTGATGGAATATTTGCCTTTACAACACCAGTTATAACATCGGTAGATGGTCTTTGAGTTGCAACTATCAAATGAATTCCAGCTGCTCTTGCCATTTGAGTAATTCTCATAATTGAATCTTCTACTTCTTTTGATGCAACTAACATCAAATCAGCAAGTTCGTCAATGATTACCACAATGTAACTCATTAAATGAATCGTTTTATCCTCAGGATTTTTCTTCATCATTGCACTCATTTTTTCATTATAACCAACTATATTCTTTACTTTTTCATCAGCAAACATGTCATAACGTTTTTCCATTTCCTTTACAATATTTTGCAAGGCAATACTTGCTTTTTTAGGATCAGTTACAACCGGACACAATAAATGTGGTACACCATTATAATTTGAAAGTTCAACTTTTTTTGGATCTACCAATACAAGTTTCACTTCATCTGGTCTCTTAGTTATAAGTAAACTATTGATAAATGAATTTATACATACAGATTTACCTGATCCAGTAGAACCAGCAACTAGTAAGTGTGGTGTTTTAGAAAGATCTGCTATACAGTTATTACCATTAATATCTTTTCCTAAGGAAACAGGAAGTTTCATTGACATCATTTCTTTTTGCTTATCTTGAATTACCTCTCTTACTTGTACACCAACTGTTATCTTATTAGGTATTTCAACTCCAACTGTTGTTTTACCTGGAATTGGTGCTTCTATACGAACATCTTTAGCAGCAAGAGATAATGCGATTTCTTTAGATAACCCCGTTATTTTGCTAACTTTTGTACCATTTTTTACAGCGACTTCAAATTGAGTTACCGTTGGTCCCTCATGAACAGCAACCACTTTTCCCGTTATACCAAAATCAGCAAGAACGTTTTGTAAAGCAATACTCGTTTGCTTAATAAATTCATCACTGTTGGTACGTTTATTTTTCTTTAACGGATCTAAAACTTCATCAAGTTTTGGTAAACGATAATTAGAGTTAATACTTATTAGAGGAACATCAGCTACTGGAACAGTTGAGGTTTGCACTTCTTCCCCTACATTTTTATACTTCTTAAGTTCTTCAACTGATTTAATAACGACTTTATCGTCCTCTTCCTCTTCTTCATCTTCTTTTTCCATTTGTTTATTTGCTTTAGCAATCTTTGCCTCTTTTTTAGCTTCTTTTCTCTTTTCACGGCGGTTCTCAAGGAATTTTCCAAAATTATCTAATAAATCTGAAAATGAAATATTAAACATTAAAATTAGACCAAATACAATAACAACAGAAACTATAATATAAGTTCCAACTTTATCAAGTAAAGACACCAAAGCCCATGAACTAAATAATCCAATTATTCCTCCCCCAGTTTGACTTAAACCAACAAAATTTTCATTTATTACTGATAAAAACACCTCCATAGAATTATTTAATACATCAGCTATTTTAGTACCACCCTCAACATAATTCATATGAGCTAAAGTTAATCCTGAGAGTAAAATTAAATAAAATCCGATTAATCTTGCTGTAAAAAACTTAGGCATTTTTCTTTTAAACAACATATACATGCCTAAAACAAGTAAAAGAATAATTAAAATATTATAATATGATCCAAATAAAAATATAGCAAAATCCTTTATAATATTACCAACAGGTCCAAAAACACCAAGACCAATTACTCCAATTAGAATTAATATTAATCCAGTTATCTCAACAGAAAACTTTGGACTAGTTGTATTCGCACTTTTTTTCTTTTTACGTTTTGTCATACCATTCACCCTAATATAATTATAACCTAATTAAAGATATTATGGTTAAAATTTGTAAATATTTATGTAAAGAAGAGACTAATTTACATTATCGACCAAATTTTTATATGCTTTATTATTCATTAATAACTTATGATTGCCGACACCCATAATTTTACCCTTTTCTAATAAAATCAAATTATCCGAGAGTTCCATTATTTTTTTATTATGAGTAATAATCAGTATAGTATGACTACCCTTCAACTCATTAATTAATTCAAAAATTTTATGAGATGTTTTCGGATCTAACGACGACGTCACTTCATCAAGCAAAATTATTTTCGGATTTATAAGCATTACTCGTGCAAGTGACAAAAGTTGCTTTTGACCTCCACTTAAATTATCAGCATTTTCTTTGAGCACTGTGTTGTAACCATCTTTAAGTGACATAATATGATCATGTATTCCAACCTTTTTACATACCTTAACTTGATCTTTAAAAGACGAATTACCAACAGATAAATTATCTTTTATACTAAAATCAAACATAAAAGTATTTTGATTTACAACACTTATTATAGAACTATACTTTTCTTTAGAATATTTATAAATATCAAGATTATCGATCAAAATATTCCCAGTATCTATATTATAAAATCGTAAAAGCAAATTAAAAATTGTTGTTTTACCTGAACCATATTCACCAACAAAAGTAATCAAAGAATTTTCTGGAATTTTAAAAGATACATGTTTTAAAACCAATTTATCATCGTATTTAAAAGATACATTCCTGAATTCAATTACACCAATTACATTCTTTTTATGAATATTGTCAATATAGCAAGTGTTATTTTTATGATCAATAATATCTTTAACACGTTCAAAAGAAACACATTTTTCTGCTAAAGAAATATAAAATGAAATAATATTATCCAAAGTTTTTCTAATTCTACCATAATATGATATCAATAATAAAACAATAGTCAATTCCATTTTGTTGTTAATTAAGAAATAAATTAAGATAAAGAACATACCAAACTTAGCTATATCAATAAAAAGTGAAACAACGTTTTTTCTAATTATTAAATATCTTCTTTTTTGATAATAACTATTTCCCCACTTAATTCTTAATTTTTTCATTTTATTTTCTAATTTAGAATAAAGACCTAAACTTTTAACATCTTTAAGTCCTCTTAATAATTGGGATAACAAGGAAGTCAATTCATCCGCATATTTACGTTGTTTTTTCAAGTAACTATTTGATTTAACAATACACCATTTAGCAAAAATATAATAAATCAGAAAAACAACGAATACATAAACAAAAACTAACTTACTCTTACTAAAAAAAATAGTAAACAATATAACTAATTTAATTATTTCAATCATCATTTCAAAAACAATTGATGGAATTTCCGCCATATTTAATATATCTTGATTAGATGAATTTAAGATTTTTCCATTATTAATTTCTCTTCCGTAATTTTCATCAAATTCACACACTGACTTAACTAACATTTGATGAACTCTTGCATATATTTTCTTAAAATATTTAGCATATAGAGTGTTTGTAATAAAAGATAAAGCTCTATTTATTATTAATATTAAAGTTATTATTGCTAAGTTTTTAAAAACCAAAGTATAAGAAGCTGTTGTTAACAAAGTTATAGTTGATGCTTCATAATAAGGTTTAATTAAACCTATAAGAACGTTTATCAAACATATTAAAGTAAAAACATACAAGCCAAAATCTTTATAGCCAACTAATGAAAAATAGTTTTTAATAATATTAATTGATTTACTTTTCATAACTAATCACCAAATCAATTATAAAAAAGTTAATCTCTAGATTCTTTACAATTTCTATATCAATTATGTAAACTATTTTAGGGGTAACATAATAAATGTATAATTACTAGAATAATTTTCTATGGTAATATTTTTATCAGCGTTATATTTAGTTGAAGGATACCAAGACAATTTTATTTTTCTTTCAAGTGAAACAATATCATCTTGCTTACTGCCAGCTAATTTAAATACAATATATCGAGTGTTTTCTAAAGTATAAACCTCTAAATTTTCATTTTTTATAGTAGTTCCTAAATAATAGTTGTACTCACCATTGTGTCTTATAAAAATGCCATACAACATTTCTTTTTCAGTCAATTTATCTACATCTTGCTCTTGTCTTAAATTAAGAAACAACTTTCGTATTTGATAAAGTAAGTCATCATGATTTTTTTCATGTACATGATAACAATATAATTTTTTTTGAGCAAATTCTTTTATCTCATAATCAAAATTAAAATCTTTATCATCCAAAGGAAAAATTATCATAGGAACGCTTTGATACATTACATTTTTTTTACGACAATCATTTGGTGATATTCCAAATTGATTTTTAAATGCTCGATAAAAAGATGTAGCTGAATTAAATTGATACTTAAATGCTATATCAATAATTTTGTTATTCGTGTTTTTTATTTCTTCAAAAGTAGCACTTAATCTTCTCTTTTTGATATATTCTTTTAATGTTATTCCGGTTAAAAAATTAAAAATTCTTTCTAAAATAAAAATATTCATTCCTGTTATTTTGCATAACTTATCAAAATCAATTTCTTCATCTAAGTGATTTTCAATATACTTCACCATTTCATTTAATACTTTATAATTCATGCTGCACCTCAAATATATTATATTTAATTACAAAAAAAATAGCAAATTAGCTATTTTCTTTTTGGTTCGATTTTTTCTTGACCTAACATATACATTCTTAAAGGTTCAGGAATAGTTATGCTTCCATCTTCATTATAGTTATTTTCAATTAAAGCAATCAAAGCACGAGTAGATGCAAGTACTGTATTATTAAGCGTATGAAGATAATAATTTCCTTTATCACTTTTAACACGAATACCTAGTCTTCTTGCTTGAGCATCAGTTAAATTTGAACAAGAACCTACTTCAAAAAACTTTTGTTGTCTTGGACTCCAAGCTTCAACATCACATGATTTATATTTTAAATCAGCTAAGTCTCCAGTACAGCATTCAAGTTGTCTTACTGGAATATTTAAGCTTCTAAATAGCTCAACTGTGAATTTCCACATACGTTCATACCAGTCATTACTATCTTCTGGTTCACATAAAACAATCATTTCTTGTTTTTCAAATTGATGAACTCTATAGATTCCTCTTTCCTCAATACCATGAGCACCTACTTCTTTTCTAAAACAAGGTGAATACGAAGTCATACAAATAGGTAAACTTTCTTTTTTAATTAATTGATCTTTAAATTTACCAATCATTGAGTGTTCACTTGTACCAATTAAATACAAATCTTCCCCTTCAATTTTATACATCATGGCGTCCATTTCAGTAAAACTCATTACTCCAGTTACAACATCACTTCTAATCATGAATGGAGGTATACAATAAGTAAATCCTTTTTGTACCATGAAGTCTCTTGCATATGCAAGCATCGCACTTGAAAGTCTTGCTGCATCACCCATAAGATAATAGAAACCATTTCCACTTGTTCTACCGCTTGCATCTTTATCAAGTCCATCAATACTTTCAAGAATATCAGCATGATATGGTATTTCATAAGCTGGTACAGTTGCTTCTCCAAATCTTTTTAACTCAACATTTTCAGAATCATCTTTACCTACTGGAACATCTGAAGCAACAATATTTGGAATAACCATCATTTTTTCTTTAATTATTTTGCTTAGTTCTTCTTCTCTAGAAGTTAAAGTATCTATTTCATTATTCATAGTTGAAACCTTAGTTTTAATCTCTTCAGCTTCTTCACGTTTTCCATCGCGCATTAAGTTTCCAATTTCAGAACTTAATTTGTTTTTTTCAGCACGCATAGTATCCATTTTTAGTTTAGTATCTCTATATTCATTATCTAATTCATATATTTCATCAACTAAAGGTAATTTTTCATCTTGAAATTTTTTCTTTATATTTTCTTTTACTAATTCTTTATTTTCTCTTATTAATTTAATATCTATCATTTTTATTCCTACTTTCTAATGCTTTTTCTAATTTTTTTAAATTATTACCATACTTTTTACCAAGCCATTCCTGTTGTTCACTAGATAAAAGTTCTAACCTTTTTTTATCATAATTATTTTTCATATCACGCATTTTTAATCTTAAAGCATGTGGATTTCCACTATTTATAATTGAATCTATTTCTACATTGTAAGATTGCAATCTTTCTTCCTCACTTAGCTCTGTCTTTTCTTTTAAAGGTTTTGTAACAATAAACACAGTTTCAACTATATCCCTATCAATTCCAACCTCTAATAAATCCAAAGCGGTTATATTTGTATCCTCTATAATATCATGTAATAATCCAGCAACTGAAGAAATATAATCTTCGCTTAAAGAAACTGTATACAAATGATCTATATAAGGATTCCCTGCTTTATCCAAAATATTTGCAAACACTCTTCGAACTATAACAGATGCCTTAAGATATTGATCATCCATCTCTCTTATTTTTTCTAAATCTTCTTTAGAAAAACTGATAAGTAAATTATTATCATCAGTTATTCTACTTGTGTCAAATAAGTCAACTAAATCAAATAAATTTTTAGGTAACGAACTTGCACATACATATTTATCTTTATAGAAATCAATGTTAGTTACATAAATAATATTAAAACCCAGTTGGCTTGCTCGATTATTAAATTTTCTACTATTATAATAGTAAGAATCAGTAATAAGTTTTCTCATAAATACTCCTTTCTAATAAAAAAATGATACCACACAAAGGAGCACTTATGTGCGGTACCATCCTACTTTTAACTTAATTTAGATAACGGCTAACACCGGTTGCTATTAACAACACTAATGAGGAGATTCATAAATATTTATTGCTTGTTTACACCAACCACAAACTCTCTTTAAAACAAATCATTTATTACTAATCTCATATCTTCGCTTTACAAATAAAATTTTATCTTATTTTCTTTATCTAGTCAATATGAATGTCACGATTTTCAAACGTTTTATCCATCAATATTTCGTGGATTTCTTCTTCTTGATTGTCTAAATAAATATTTTCAATTCTATCAACTGAACATTTTGAAGCAATTAGTATACTTGTTTTTTTTTTGAACAGCATTTTCAACTGTATCATTTACTACAACATAGTTATAATCTTTAACTTCATTAATTTCTTGATATGCTCTTTTAAATCTTGAAAGAACTTTATCTTTAGTTTCTGTTCCACGACATGTAAGTCTACGTCTAAGTTCACTCATTGAAGGTGGAAGAATAAATATACATATTGCTTCAGGTAAAAGTTCGCGAACCTTTAAAGCTCCTTGAACTTCAATTTCTAAGATAACATCAATTCCACTATTTAATCTATCATCTATATACTTTTTAGGAGTACCATAATAAGCACCATTATACTCAGCATATTCTAAAAATTCGTTATTGCTAATCATTTTCTCGAATTCTTCTTTTGATAAAAAATAATACGTTTCTCCTTCTTTATCTCCAGGTCTAGGCGCTCTTGAAGTACAAGAAATACTTAACCATGCATTTTCATGAATATTTAAAAATTCTTTAATGATAGTTCCTTTACCAGCACCACTTGGACCGCTTATAACAATTAATGATCCCCTGCTTTTTTCTTTAATAACATCCATAAACTATTCCTCACTTTTAGTTATTATAGCAAACTTGTTATTAAAATAAAAGAGATGTTATAATATTCAAGAGGTTATATTTATGAACGAAAAAAACTTAAATGATTATTATAATAAATTTAATGAAGATAAAAGATTAAAAACAAGACATGGTCGTGTTGAATTTATAGTAACTATGAAATATATAGAAGAAATTGTAAAAAATTATAAAAAACCTAAAATACTTGATTTAGGTGCAGGTTGTGGAGCTTACTCTATTCCTCTAAGCGAGTATTATGATGTTACTGCTTTAGAACTCGTTAAACATAATCTAAAAGTGATTGAAAAAAATAGTCAAAATATAAAATTAATTCATGGAAATGCAACTAATTTAAACATGCTTGAAGATAATAGTTTTGATGTGATTTTGATATTTGGTCCAATGTATCATTTAATATCCTCAGAAGAAAAATTAAAATGTTTAAATGAAGCTAAAAGAGTTTTAAAGAAAAATGGTACAATACTTATTTCATACATTATGAATGATTATGCTATTATAAGACATGGATTTAAAGATAAACATATTCTTGAAGAGATAAATAAAATTGATGATAGTTTTCATATTATTTCTAAAGAAGATGATCTTTATTCATATGTAAGACTCGATGACATTGATAAGTTAAATAAACTTGCTAATTTAAGAAGAATTAAAATTATCTCTCAGGATAGTGTATCTAACTATATGAGGGAATATATAAACAAATTAAATGATGACGAATTTGAACTATTTATTAAATTTCAATTATCAATATGTGAAAGATATGAAATGCTTGGTTTGTCAACACACGTATTAGACATATTAAAAGAGGATTAGTTTAATCCTCTTTATGTTGTTCTAAAATTTTCTTTAATCCTACATAAGGCAAAGTCACACATGTTTTTCTATTACCTTGTTTATAAGTTTCGTCAAAAACAATAGCTTCATTTAAAGAAGAACCATCATATTCTTCCTCATTAAGCATTGCTTCAAAGTTATTTATATATTCAAGAGCCTCTTCTTCTGTTTTTCCAATCAAATTTCTTATCATAATTGACGTTGAAGATGTTGATATGGCACACGCTTCACCATCAAATTTAATGTCTTCAAGTAAACCATTTTTTATTAATACATAGATATCAATATTATCTATACACGATTCGTTATTTGAATTTACTTTTATATATCCATCTACATTCTCACTTGTTTTATGAAATGGATGAGAGTAATTATCAAGTATTATTTCTCTTTTTTCAATTCCGTCCATTATTAGATCATCTCACTTATTATTCTATTTTTATCCTTTAATAGTTCATAAACTTTGTCACATTCTTCATAAGTATTGTAAAAATACATGCTTATTCTTACTGTATTTTTCACACCAATTGCACTTTTTAATATTTTAGCACAATGGTTTCCAGCCCTAACACAAATGTGATATTTATTTAAAAAGTATGCTACATCCTGTGCAAAAACACCATCTACATTAAAAGCAATTATTCCTGAATCACATTCATCATTTACAATGTTTATATGAGGTATTGTTTTTAATTTTTCTATTAAATATTTTTTTAATTTTATTTCATGAATTGTAATATTATCCATACCAACATTATTTAAATATTTTATTGCTTCTCCAAATCCAATTACTGATGCAATATTTGGAGTACCTGCTTCTAATCTTGTTGGTAAATCTTTTAAATATACTTCATCTACTGAATCAAAAGATTCATTCATACCTCCACCATAATTGATAGGAACTAAGTTTTCAAGAAGTTCATGTTTTCCATAAAGAACACCTAGTCCAGTTGGTCCGCACATTTTATGAGCAGAAAATGAAAGAAAATCACAGTCGAGATCTTTTACATCAGTCTTTATGTGAGGAACACTTTGAGCACCATCAACAACAACAAAGATATTGTGTTCATGAGCATATTCGCATATTTCTTTTATTGGTCTAATATCTCCAACGACATTTGTTATGTGAGCTAAAGATATTACTTTAGTATTAGGAGTGATAGCTTTAATTACATTGTTTAAAGTAACATGTAAATTAGAGTCTAATTCTATATTTTTGACTATTATGCCATTTTTACGTGCAAGCATAAACCATGGTAAAACATTGCTTGCGTGTTCTGATAAAGTTATTAAGACTTCATCACCAGGTTCTAAAATATGTTCAAAAAATCCACTTGCTATCATGTTTAAAGATTCTGTTGCCCCACTTGTAAAAACAACTTCATCCATTTCAGCATTGATAAATCTAGAAACAAGTTTGCGTGCATTTTCATATTCAACGTCAACTTTATATGAGATATCATAATCTCCCCTATGAGCATTTGCTGAATATTTAGTATAATATTCCGTCATCTTATCTATTACACATTTAGGTTTAAATGTAGTAGCTCCATTATCTAAATATATAATATCATTTTCAAACATCGGAAAATCTTCTCTATACATATTACACCTCCTTTATTTTTTTATATTTTTTAATTCTTCATATTTGCTTACTAATCCATACTTATAAGAGTCTATTATAATTTTGCGTGCAACATCTTCTGTTATTCCTTTAGTTTTTAAATAAAATAAATAATCTGAATTAACATCTGTTATAGAATTACTATGATTAGCTATTACATTACGTGATCCTACTCTAAGAATTGGCTCTACATGTACTTTACCACCATCATTTAATATTCTTATATTTTCATCTATTGTATTATCAATTGTTCCAACTTCATCAAATGAATTAACACTTATATCAGCGCTTCCACTTACTACACCAGATATTTCTATATCGCTTAAAGAATTATTTCCAAGCATATTTAAAAGTATATTTAATTTATAACTTGAACTTACATCAATATTTGAAACATATTTGAATGTTGAATTATTATGCATATTTATTTCAATTTTAGTATCACTTGCAATTTCACTAAAGTTAATTATTTCCAAAGTTGATGAGTCAGTCATGTCAAATTTTAAATCTTTAACATCCTTATTTACGATGAATACCTTAACAGAACCAGTTACATCAAATGCATCAGTTGTAGTTTCTAAATGATAATTAACTCCATCCAATAATATACTATTCTTCATACTATTTTTCACTCACTTCATACGCACTAAAGCCAGATGTCTCGATTTCACGAGCTAAAGAAGCATCTCCTTCTTTTACAATACTTCCACCGCTTAAAATTGATACTTTATCCGGTTTAATATACTCTAATATATTAGTATGATGAGTAATGATTAAAATTGATACCGTTTCATCTTTGTAATCCATTAAAGCTGCACTTAAACTCTTTAAACTATCAACATCTAATCCACTGTCAAGTTCATCCAAAAGAATTAATTTAGGCTCTAAAACATATAAATGAAGAATTTCATTTTTTTTCTTTTCTCCACCACTCATACCTTCATTAACACCACGATGAATAAATTCAACAGGTATATTTAGTTTTTTACATATTTCAGTAACTTTTCTATTAAAATCAAAGATATTTACATGTTCTCCAGTTTTACACTCTAAAGCACTTCTTAATACTTCGGCATTAGTAATACCTTCAAGTTCAATTGGATTTTGAGCTAATAAAAATATTCCTCTTCTACTTCTTTCATCAGTTGAAAGAGAAAGTAAATCCGTATCATTATAAAAAATACTACCACTTATTATTTCATAAGTGGGATCGCCCATAATAACTTTACATATTGTACTCTTTCCAACACCATTAGGTCCCATAAGAGTAACAATTTCACCATCATTTATATCCAAGTTAAAGTCATGTAATATAGTTTTATCATTAACTTTAACAGTTAAATTTTTTATACTTAACATAAAAACCACCAAGATAATTATAATTTATACATAAAAAAAAAGCAATAAAACGTTTTTTGCTTTTTATGTTTTGATTAAATAATGAAAATATTCTTATTTAACTTTTATCATCTTATATACTAAAAACACTTATAAAAAATGTTATATTCTATTCAGCGAGAAGCAAAAGTTTCTTTTGAGGCTGATGCTTACTACTTGTTTTGTGTACGCATCCTTATTCAGTAGAATAAAGATGCTTTTTGGTACTATAATAATTTTAAAATTATTGCTAACAATATAAAAACGATTAAGTAAAGTGTTCTTTATGATTATCTTTCTTCAAACGTATCACTTTCTTCTATACTCCTTTACCCAAAACCCTGAATAATTTAGCCTCTAGTTTGGAAGTGATAAGCATCTTACCCTGCTTATCGAGTTTGTATTATAAACACTGAAATTTGCTTGTCAATAAACTCGACAAATGTCGAAAAAATTAGAACCTAAAATGCAAAAAAAAGAAGATTACTCTTCTTCTTTACATGCTTCATCTAAGCATTTAAACAATTCATTTACCTCTTCTTCAGTTTTTATTCTTGCTCCGGATGCAAACTTGTGGCCGCCTCCATTAAAGTGAGAAGCTATTTCGTTTATTACGATACCTCTACTACGGATATTGATTTTATACAAATCTAATTTTTCATCATATGATGAAAAAGCCCAAACTTTTAGCTCTTTAATAAAATTTAAATCATTAACCATATTAGAAGCTGTACCAGCATCCACTTTAAATTCGTTAATTACATCATCAGTAATTTTAATATAACCAAAACCATTGCTCGTAATAGTCATATTATTTATTATATATGATTCAAATTTTCTTTCACTTATCGGTCTTTCATATAAATTATTATATAAAGGCATAAGTTCAAATTTATAATCATTTAATAATTTTGAAGAAAGAAGAAGTGTTTTAGGAGTTGTATACGAAAGTAAAAAGCGATCACTGTCAGAAACAATTCCCATAAACAACTTTTCAGCAATATCTTTGTTCATTTTAAACTTAGTATTATAAGCAAGTTCAGTAATCAATTGACAAGTACTTGAACTAGTTTCATCAACAAGTTCTAAATCACAAACAATTTCATCACATGGATGATGATCAATTTTAATCGTATATTTATAGTTTTCTTTAGAAGCCGAATCTACACGATCAAATTTAGGAACATCACATATTATTAAAAGAGCATCATCTAAATCCTTTTCATCTATTTTATCAAGAGCCCCAAAATATTTAAATCTTGAGACTCCTGAACCAACAGCATAAACTTTCTTATTAGGAAAGTTAAATTTAATCATATCTCTAAGAGCAATAGTTGATGCAATCGCGTCTGGATCCGGTCCAATATGTCTTGCAATAACTATTTCATCATACTCTTTTATTTTTTTGACTATTTGTTTAAAAACACTGCTTGTCACATCAATCAATCCTAACTATTTTACTATTTCGTAAGTATCCATTGCTATCATTAATTCTTCGTTAGTTGGAATTACATATACTGGAATAGTAGAATCATCAGCTGAAATAATACCAAATTTTCCTCTGAAGTTATTCTTTTCTAAATCAATCTTTACACCTAAAGATTTGATTTTATCCATTACATCAATTCTTGTTTGTATTGAATTTTCACCTAATCCAGCAGTAAATACAATAACATCTGCTCCATTAAGTAAATTATTATACATAGCAATATAATTTGCAACTTTTTGAGTATACATATCTTGTGCTAGAATACAAGCCTCATCTCCTGCTTTAATTCCGTCTTCAACATCTCTTGAATCAGATTTTCCACAGATACCTTCAAGACCACTCTTTTTATTCAAAGCAGTCATAACCTCATCAATTGTCATTCCAGCTTCATCCATCATATATTGAACAACACTTGGATCAACATCTCCAGGACGAGTTCCCATCATAATTCCAGTCATTGGAGAAAATCCCATTGAAGTATCTACTACTTTACCAGAATCAATTGCACATAAACTTGCACCTGATCCAATATGACATGAAATTACTTTTAAATCAGATCTATTTAAATATTCACTTATACTTTTATTAATAAATCTATGACTTGTTCCATGAAAACCATATTTTCTTACGCCGTAATTTTTATACCAATCCATTGGAACAGCATATAAATAATTCTTTGGTTCCATTGTTTGATGGAATGAAGTATCAAATACAGCTACCATTGGAGTATTTGGGAATGCTTGTTTACTTGCTTCAATACAAGAAAGCATAGCTGGCATATGAAGTTTTGCAAGTTTTTCAAATTTTTTGCAAGTTGTAATTACTTCATCATCTATTAATACACTGCTCTTATATTTTTCTCCACCATGTACTAAACGATGTCCAATTCCATCTATTTCATCTAATGATGAAACAACACCTAATTCAACAATTTCTTTCTTTATTGCTTCTAAAGCAACTAAATGATTTGGCAAATCCATATCTCTATGAAGTTTTTCTCCATTTATTTTTACATCATAGAAACTATTGTCAATTCCAATTCTTTGGAAATAACCGCTTATAAGTTCTTTTGCCTCAGGTAATTCAATAACAGAGAATTTCATTGAAGAACTTCCAGCATTAATTGTTAATATTTTCATAAATTCACACCTTTCACTACAAATTATATCAAAAAAAAAGAGTATACTCTATCTTTTTTTCAACAATAAATAATCTTTATTAAAAAATATTGAAAAATCACAGTTACTTACCTTTTTAATTAGCTTTTTATTAGTTAAGTCTTTGTCAAAAAGTGTATTATACTCATTTTTTACATTATCAAATTCTTGTCTTTTCTCTCTCATAATATCACCTAATAATATTATGAGTATTTTTAATGCTTTTTATTCACATGTAAAACTTGTTCCAAGATTTATTTTCGCGTTTTCATAATCATCAATCTTACTTAAAGACATTTCCAAATTATTTAAATCACTCTGAATGCTCGTAAAATCATAACTATTAATATTATGATCAATCGTAACTGAAATAATAAAGTCGGCTGAACCATTTTTAAGAGATGTAGTCACACCCTCAGAAACTAAATTATTGATATTATTAGCAGATATATAATCACCCAAATTGACTTTTCTTGCTGTAAACGTAACCGTTGTTTTTTCTATCTTATTATCCCTAACAATATATTTATAATTTAAAGTTCCCTTATTCGTTTCTTTTTTACAATTATGTACAATTACTTCATTATTAACAATCGGAGTAAAATCAGTATTAGAATCATCCTTCACAAGTAAATCTCGATTCATATAACCAAATACCCCAAATATAGCAAATACAATAATTGCAAACACCCAAGCAATTACTAATTTAACATTCATACAATCCCTCTATTCTTAAATATATTCTAGCATATAATTAATCTAACTTCCATAAAAAAGAAAAAATCTTTTTCTATAACAAATAATTATGTTCTTTACTTATCTCATCAGTTACTTTAATAATTTCATGTTCCCTAACGCATTTTTTTATTAATTCTTCATAATCAAAAGCATTCTCATATTCAAAAGCCAATGAAGCAACTGGATTTATTACAGGATGTTCTGGTACAAATATAGTACAACAATCTTCAAAAGGAAGAATTGAAATATCATAAGTACCAATTTTTTTAGAAATATCAATTATTTCCAATTTATCTAAACAAGCAACAGGTCTAATTACTGGTATATTAACAACTTCATTAATTGCTGCCATACTTGTTAAAGTCTGGCTTGCTACTTGACCAATGGATTCTCCATTGATTAATACTTTACAATTACTATTTTTTGCAATTCTTTCACTTATTCTATACATCATTCTTCTCATAATTGTAATTAAATATTCCTTTGGACAATTTTTCAATATGCTTTCTTGGATTTCAGTGAAATTAACAACATGCAACTTAACATACGAAGAATATTTAGATAACTCAGTTGCTAATTTAATAACTTTATTTTTAGCAGCTTCACTTGTATGAGGAGGACTTTCAAAATATATTCCTTCAATTCTAACTCCTCTTTTTAATGCAAGATATCCAGCAACTGGTGAATCGATTCCACCACTTAACATTAAAAGACCTTTTCCTAAAGAACCTACTGGATACCCACCAATACCTTTAATTCTATCAAAATAGATAAAAACTCCGTTTAAACGAATTTCAACATTAATAACAACCTCAGGATTATGAACATCCACTTTAACATTTTCTAAAGTTTTTAATACAACCCCTCCAAGTATTCTAGATATCTCCATCGAATCAAATGGATAATTTTTATTGCTTCTTTTAGTTTCAACTTTAAATGTTTCAAATTTTTTATCTTTAATAATTTCAATTAAAGTGCTCTTTATGTTATCTAACTCTACATTATCAAGTTCATAAGCAACAACAATTTCATGAATACCAAATACATGCTTTAATTTATCAATTACATTATCAAAATTATCTTCACTAGTTCTAATAAACATTCTTCCTTTATCGTATGTTATATTAGCATCAATATTCTTTAAAGAGACCTCTATGTTATCTTTCAAAGTTTTTATAAAAAAATTGATATTATCTTTTTTAGTAGACAATTCTCCATATTTAATCAATAATAGTTTTTTCATATCATCACCACTTAATAAAGTATAATATTTAATCAAAAAAAAATCAATTTTAAAAATTGATTTTACCATGGTGTATCGGCTTTTACAGTTGGAACAGCACCAGTGTTTGGAACAGTTATAGTTATATCCGGAGTAACAACCGCACTTTTAGTAACTTTAGTTGGTGTAGCTGTTTTAGTTACCCCCGCCCGAATTTTTATATTTACATCTATTTCCTTCTTCTTCGTATTCATCCCAGTAACAACCAGAAGCACTTTCACACATCGTTTGGCTTTCACGTCTATGCTCACATTTTGGTTCAGTTGGTGTTGTTACTGATGATGGTGAAGTCAATAAACATCCATCTATACAACAGAAATAAGCATCTGAAGTTGAATCATAAGCACTACATTTGTTTGCACAGGAATCAGCAACCTTAGCATATTCACATTTATTTTCTGACTTATTCCATTTACATCCACTTTTGTTTTCACAATATCTTTGACTACCATTTCGGCTTTCACATTTTGGATCTGCCCACTTTGTTGTGGTAGTTGGGTCACTAGTATCAATACTTGAAGGATCTCCAGGATTACACGAAAAAGGTTTTAAAACACAAATCTCACATTTTTTAGAATCGGCTGGTATAAAATTTACAAGCACTGCATCTATTAAAGTTGGTACAAAAAACACCATAACTCCTATACCTACACGATAAAGTAAAGACTTCAATTGTTTACTAAATGCTTCACTTGAACCAGCAGTAACTGCATGATAAAATTTTAAAGTTGCCCAAATAATTATTATTATTGGAACAAAAACTTTCAACAAAGTCAATATGTAACCAACCATTCGTAATACAGATAATATATTTGAGTTTTCACAAAAGTTATCACCAACATGCTCAATATCAATTATCGTAAATAATCCCATTAATCTCACCTAATTTCACATAAATTATATCAAATATATCTATATATAATCAATTATTTTGTCAACATCACTTTTTAATATGTCTATAATTTTTTCTTTATTTTCATATAAATGCAATTTAGATTCATAGTATTCAAGTTTTTTTTCTACTTCAATCAAAGTTTTACTAACTGCATTCTTAGTTACTTTATACTCTTCAGCAATTTCATCTTGAGTTAAGTTATCAAAATAATAACTAGTAAAATAACCAATTTGAATATCTGTAAGTAAACACCCATAATAATCAAATAAACAACTTAAATAAATACCTTTTTCCATTACATCAAATCCTTAAATAAACCATAAATATAATCTTCTATATCAAAAGGTTTTAAATCATCCATTCCCTCACCTAAACCAATAAACTTAACTGGTAAAGAAACCGTATCTTTTATTGCTAAAACAATTCCACCTTTAGCTGTTCCATCAAGCTTAGTTAAAACAATTCCAGTAATATTAGTAATACTTTTAAAACTCTCTGCTTGACTAATTCCGTTTTGACCAGTTGTTGCATCAATTACAAGTAAAGTTTCATGAGGAGCACCTTCGATATGTCTACCAATTACTTTATTTATTTTTTCAAGTTCGTTCATTAAATTAACTTTATTTTGAAGTCTACCCGCAGTATCGATTAAAACAATGTCAACATCCTCTTCTTTAGCTTTTAAAAGGCCATCAAATATTACACCAGCAGGATCTATGTTTTCTTTACCATAAAATATAGCACCCGTTCTATCTGCCCAAAGTTTTAGTTGAGGAACAGCTCCAGCTCTAAAAGTATCTCCAGCAATTAACATAACTTTTTTTCCTTCACTGATATATTTATGAGCAAGTTTCCCAATAGTTGTAGTTTTACCTACCCCATTTACACCAACCATAAGAATAACTGTTGGACCTGACTCACTATAATGAATTTTATCCGACAAAGATTCGCCATTTACATATATCATAAATAATTCATCAACAATTACTTCATTTAAGTATTTAGTATCAATAATATTTTCACTTTTTACTCTTTTTCTTAACAAATCCATAAATTTATCAACTGTATTTACACCAATATCAGCTTTAATTAAAATTCTTTCAAGTTCTTCATAATATTCTTCATTTACCTTCGTAAATTTTTTGCCCAACAAAGATAAAGAAGAAACAAAACTTTCCCTTGTTTTTTCTAAACCTTTATCATATTTTTCTTGAATTTTTTCTTCTTTTATATCTTCCTTTTTACTAAATTTATCTTTTAATTTACTAAATAATCCCATATTAGCCTCCTAGTACTTTTCTATAATAATCTTTTGATATTAAAAGTTTACTCATTTGAAATTTAGTTTTAACTATTTCATTTATTTTATCAACATACCCATCTTCAATATCGTTTGTAAAAGGTTCAAACTTTTTATCAGGATAATTATATCTACCCTTTGAAGTTATCCATGATTTATTATTAAATATAACTAGATCATCACTTTCGCTGAATATATCTCTTCCTATTAAAAGTCTTGAATCATATTTCACTCCAAACATATTTAAAAGAGTTGGTAGTAAATCTAGACTTGATGTATATTTATCAACTTCAATATCTTGATACTCAGGGTTATATATAATCAAATTGTTTTTATATAGATCAAAATTATCATCTTTCATCCAATCAACATAACTTCTAATATCATCATTTGAAAGTCCATAAGGATAATGATCAGCCGATATTACAATAACTGTATCATCTAGTAATCCATCACGTTCCAAATCTGACATAAGAATCTCTAAAGATCTATCAAATTCAATTTGAGATGCAATATAAGCTTTAATATTATTATTAGCCTTTACATTTTTTACTAAATCTTTGTTTTTTAAAGACATTGCATTTCCACCTGAGAAATTATACTCCAAATGTCCTGATATACTCATATAATAAGCTACAAATCTTTCATCTTTAGAATAAATTCCATAACTTGAATTTACAACATCAATATCACTTGTTGGCCAAGAATCCTTTATTCCACTTAAAGCATATTTATAGCCTTTTTTATACTTATCATATCCATAATATGTGTATCCTAGATTAGGTATTGTTTTATCACGATTATAATAAGTATACGTCCAACCATGAAAAGCATATCTATTATATCCGTAGTTTCCCATCATTAATCCCATATTATATGGAAGATAAACGCCGTCTGTTGATTTCATTGAACAAGTGGAAACTCCAGGAAGAATAGAAAGTTGATTTATAAATTCTCCATCTGATGTTGAACAATTATAAATCGGTTGATAATAGTTATTAAATTTAAAACCATGATTTACAAGCTTATATAAAGTTGGTGTTAAAGTTTCATCCACGGCAATTGGATAAAAACCTTCAGCAACAATAAATATTAAATTTTTACCAGCAAATATACCAGTATACTTATTCTTATTGCTTGGTTCACTGCTCTCAAAATAAGTATGCATGCTTTTTATAGTATCATCTGTTTCATTTTCTTTTAAAGAAGAAAAATCAATATCAGTAATGTTATAATCTGTACCTTCTTCTTTTGTATATTCTTTTTTTACTACTTCTATATTTTCAACAAAATTAGCATTAGTTTTAATTGCATCACTTATAATAGCCGTATTTACTCCAAAAGCATTCGTTGTTTCAAGCAAATCATTAGTTTTAAATAAAAGATTATTTGCATCTAATGTATTAATTTTTAAAGATAAAGATGTAATACATAATGATAGAAATGAAAATAACAACAAGAATGAATATTTATAATCAATTTTATTATGTTTTATAGAATGTTTCTTTTCTAAAATCATTAAGGCAATAAAAGAAACAAAATAAACCAATATCACCAAAATATTTTTCCATACATGAATAAGTATTGAAGAAAAGAATTCCATTACTTGTCCACCATATGAAAGAGCACTTAAACCACAAATGGTTTTATAAAAGGAAAAATAAACAGTTTCAGCAGTAAACACAAAAAGTAAAATAGCCCAAACAACAATACTGATTACCTTATTTATCTTAGTATTTTTAAATAGACTCATTACTATTGATAAAATCATAGATATCGGCAAAGTGAATAATATAGTATAAAAAATATTATATATATTTGGAGACATTAAAAACATCTTGAATGTAAGTTCAAGAATAATTAAATAAATAAAATTAATAATCCACATTTTTTTATAACTATACATATATCCACATCCACATTCCATATTATAAACTAAACAGTATAAAATTAAAATAATTATTCACAGTCTTTTCCACTTAAAGTTGCATCATATCCAGTTGTAACTAAATACCCATTTTCTTCAGTTACTGATAAAGTAAGATTTAAATTACATTCAACTTTGGAAGAAGAATCATCAAGTTTCGATTTTTGATATTTTTGACATAATTTAGAAGTACAAGCATCATCATAATATCCTTCATCGATTAAAGTAGTCAATGAAACAGTTATTCCTGAATTAGCTACAGCATATTTTTTAAATTCATAACCACTGTAACCATTATAACTTTTTATACCATTATCTAAATCAGTGATATACATTTTTCCCGCATCTTTTATTGTATTTTTTTCATAGTCACTTAATATATCTCTTGATTTATAAAATGCACTTAAAAGATTAGGAACAACAAATACAATTACTACTCCTAAAATACTGATTACAGCTAATACTTCAACTAATGTAAAACCATTTTTCTTCATAAAATACCTTCCTATTCTTCTTCATTATCACTTTTGCTATATAAACAGCCACAATAGTTTTGACGATATAGATCAAACTCTTTTGAAAGTTCAATACTTCTTTTATATCCTTCTCTTTTTTTAAAATCAGCAACCAAGAATTTAACCCCAACACGTTCTCCTATTTCAATTCCAAGTTTATTAATAAGTTCACTATTTTTATGAGGAGAAACGGTTAATGTCGTTGTAAAATAATCAAAACTATTTTCTTTAGCACGTTTTGCTGTTTCTTTAAGTCTTAAACTGAAACATACAGTGCATCTTTTTCCACCTTCAGGTTCATCTTTTAACTCTTTAGTTAATTGTCTAAAAGTTTCATTATCATAATCAGAGTCCATATATTTGATATTTAATCTTCTAAGAACACTTTTTTGGGTTTCTTTTCTTTTATTATACTCTTCAAGTGGTTCAATATTCGGATTATAATATAAGACAGTTATATCAAAATAATCTTTAAGTCGTTCAATACAAGCAGTTGAACAAGGACCACAACAACTATGCATAAGAAGTGTTCTTTTACCATCTAATTTGCGCACTTCTTCCATCATTAAAGCATCATAATTAATCTTCATTATTCATCACCAAACTTCTTAAATGAATGTCTTGTTTCATCACCATCTAAATATAAAGTTCCTTTATCCTTTAACTTTTCAGTTGCAATTATATCTAAATAAGAATCAAGTAAATTAACTTTAAGCAAAGTTATATACACAAGATTTTTATCAGTCATCGAAAGTAAGAACCTTTTATCATCAATAACTTGATTTTTACTATTATAAGAAGGGGCATACTCAATTTCATTTACCATTAATCTAACTCCTTCTTTTACAGTTGCAAACTTAGAAGCAAAGTTCGTACGTATTTCTTCTGTTGTACTGTTTAAAAGAACAGGAAGTCCCAAATACTTTCCTTCATTTGGAATCATTTTACCATTGGATAAACAAACTTCATCAGTGCTTTTATTAATAAATACCGGTACATTTTCTTCAACTTTTATATATATTGTAAAATAAATACCGTGTTTTAATGTAACTTTATTAATCAAAGGATTTTCTTTTAAAAGCTTATTAACTTTTTTATTCGTAATAGATACATATGAAGGATAATCATCTAAGTTAGCACCTCTTATAATATCCATATCACTTACATACCTATTTCCACTTATTTCAATATGTCTAATGGGTTCTTTATATAAATAAATTATAAAACAAACAAGAATATATAAAACTAAAACTACTACAAGTAATCTCGCAAAATTAATACGTTTTTTCTTAACAATTTTAGTTTTTACATTCTCGCTCATTTTTATCCTCCTATATCATTTTCTTAATTTCATTATAAATTATTGTAGATGAATTATCTAAACTTATCTTTTCTAAATTAGTTTTTATTTCTTTAACCTTTTTAGTATCATTTAATAACTCATCAATGTTTTTACTTAAAATATCAGTTGTTAAATCTTTTTCTTCAATCATAAGTCCTGCATTACATGAAACTATACTTAAAGCATTATAGTATTGATGATTATTAGCAACATATGGACTTGGAATAAGTATTGCAGGAATTCTTAAAGCTTCAATTTCAGCAACACTCGAAGCTCCAGCACGTGAAACAATTACATTAATATCTTTCATAAGAGCACTTAAATTTTCAACATAAGGAACAACATAAACATTATCCGGAAATTTGTTTTCCAAAAATTTTTCATAAGAACTCTTTCCAGTTACATATAACACTTCATAGTTTTTATCTTTAACACTTTTTAAATAGTCTATCATCTTATTATTTATAGCTGATGATCCAAGAGACCCATTAAATATTAAAACACTTTTTTTACCAACATGTAATCCATATTTTGTTTTACTTATTTTTTCGGACTTTATAGCGTTTTCTGATACTGGATTACCAGTAAATACTACTTTAGATTCATCAAAATATTTAGATGAGTCTTTAAAACTAACTCCTATTTTATCTGCTTTTTTAGCTAAAGCTCGATTAGATTTACCAGGAATACTATTTTGTTCATGAATAAAAGTTTTAACCCTCATCTTTTTAGCAGCAACAATTACTGGATAAGTAACATATCCCCCAACTCCTATAACAATATCCGGTTTAAATTCTTTAATTATTGATACACATCTTTTAATTGCTTTTTGTATTAGAAAAACATTTTTAACATTTCTTCCCATAAGCTTTATACTAGTTGATAAACCATATATTTCAATACCAATATATTTTATACCTAAAGGAGGAATAATATCTTTTTCCATTCTATTATGAGTTCCAATATAAATAAACTCAGACTTTGGTTCCATTTCTTTTATTTTATTAATAATCGCGATCGCTGGATAAATATGTCCACCAGTTCCTCCGGCAGTAATGATAACACGCATAATTTCCACCTCATTACTATTATATAATATATTTGACATTTATTTAACCACAAACAAGAAAAAGTGTAAAAACATTTACAAAAAAAGTCACAAATACTTAACGTATTTATGACTAATTAAATAGTTTTATAAATCTATATTATTATTTTACTACATATGGATTTGTACTTGTTCCATCTCCAGTTACAAGTGTGCCATCTTTAAGTGCTACTACTGGGCGAACACAGTCGGTACCATATACAGCACCAGCACTTACAAAACCATCAGGCGAAACAGGTCCAACACGAGCAGGACCGCCTTTATCAACCTCTACAGGAGACAATGTCCAATAAGTATTTCCTGTACGTAAATAATTAGTCGTATCTTTATAATCACTTGTATTGGAATATTTTGTATTAAATCCAGCAAGTACTACCTCATCTAGAGTTATTAATCCAACTGGATAAGTAAGTGCGCCATTTCCATTTTTAGTATCTACTGTAAATTTATCGTTGTTATTTTGACATACTAAACTTGGATTTGGATTAGTTGAATAATATGATGCTCGATGTGCACTTCCATATAATGTTGCCCTTTTTTCGTATCCCAAATTACTATACGATACTTTTGTTCTATCCCCAATCGTACTTGCATAATACGCTTTTGTACTTCGATCATTACAAAATACTGTATCTTCTAATTTACTTGTTGCACTTTCATCAAAATTAGCTTTATACCAACTATCAATATATTTCTTTATTGTTGATTCATTTGTATTAGCATGCGTTGCTTGATATGTTGAACTACCTGCTGCTCCATACATGTATCCGACATATGCATTATCATCATATTTTTCATTAAATGCACTTGTTCCGATTTGAGTTGCATCGCCTGTTTGAGTTTCACATTTTCCATTCGCTGGTGTTCCATTATATATTAGTTTTACTCCATTGTTTTCAGTTGTTCTTATTATCTTCCAACACATATTATTAAATATTATATTGTTATTTACTTTATCGGCATCTCCTCTATAGTAGTATACTGGTACATTTCCATTAGTAGCAGTAGTCATATATATTCCATTTGTTCCACTTACTCCTGAACGTACTTTATAATCTATTATAGTTTTAGTATCTGCATTATTTTTTATTAAGTTATATAAATTTGTTCCACTTACAGCAATTTTTGTTCTTTCTACTGCATTAAATTCTAACTTACATGTATATTCTTCTGTAACTCTCTCTGTAGCTGTTTTATTTAGTATTACTGTTAATGTTCCATTTACTGAACTTTTTGCTTTTACAACTGTTGCATCATTATCTAGTTTATTTTTGATACTTGTGTATTTTGCTGTTGTTCCTTCCTTTGGTACACATGTTACATTTACTTCTGCATCATAATTGCTTGAATTATTTGTTACTTCATATGTAAGTATACTTGTTTGTCCCAAAGTTTTTAGTTCAGAAGTTGTAAATGTAATAGTTTTCTTTGTATCATCTACTGCTGTTGCATATACGTCATTCCCATCTATACTTGCAGCTGTGAAGATTACTGAAAAATCATTTTCATTTTCACTTACCTTAGCATTCCCATTTATTATTAGAGTTGTTGAAATGCTAGCAAATCCTATAGACATCAAAATAATTGCAATTATTATTGCACTTTTCTTTTTCATAAATTACACACACCATTCTTTTTTTGCACACTTATTATACTTAAATTATACAATTTATTTGTTGTAGAGTAAATATTCTATTTTTAGTATGTGTAAATTTTTTCTTTATATTATCATTGTAATTTATTTTACTTAAATGTATAAATAATTTTTAAATTATTGCTAACAATATAAAAACGATTAAGTAAAGTGTTAAAATTTGTCAAAAAAAAGCTACCAAATTTTAAGTTTGATAGTTTTAACACTTTTTTATTATCTTGCTAAATCAATTTTTAATTGTTTTAAAGCTTTTAAAAAAGCTTCTTCTTTTTCATAACTCATTAAAGTTATATTTATTTGATTATGTTCATCATAACCATTTTTTTCATTATTGCTTAAATCAACTTTCTTTATATCTATATCAGTTTTATTATTAAAAGATCCATCATAATTAACATGATTTTTATCCTTACTATTCAATAATTCTTGATAACTAATTATAGCGTTATCCTCTTGTTCTTGCTCATAACTAGTTAGATTTATATTAGCAGGTTTATAATCTCTTTCTATATTTTTTGTTATTTTTTCTAAATCAATCATATCTCTTCTTGATTTTGCTTCACTACTCATGATTTCCTCCTTATTCTTTAATGCTCTTAACACTATTACCGAAATAAGAAGTAACCATACTACGATTGCAATAAATAACAAATCATCGATAGTTAACATATTAATCACACTTCTTTTTCGATATATTATAAATTATTATTATACGAAAAGCAATAACGCTATCATTGATAATATATTATTAAGTGAATGAATTCCAATATTTATATATATATTATTTTCTTTAGCATAAATAAATGCTAAATACATTCCCATGGCTATATAAGAAATACTATTAATAATTTCATTTATATTTAAGCTTGTAATTTTTATAATCAAATTTCCAAATTCCAAGCAATAAATAACACCACTTAGAACAAGTACTAGAACTATTGCCATAACGGATAATTTGACTAATCGATCGTTAGATTTATTATTTAAGATATAATTAACAATCATACCTATAAATAATATTTCTAAAATAAAAACAATATTATCCGTTACATGCATCAGTCCAAAGATAAGTCCACTTACAGTTATAAATACCCCTTTATTATTCATAAGCTTTCTTATACCACCTCTAAATAACACTTCCTCGCTCACAGGAGCAAAGAAAGAGGCAGACAAAGTAATCAATAATGGTAAACTATTTACCATCTTTTCTATTATTGCTTGATTATCTGAAGCACTAACTTCAACACCAAGTATTGTACTTACAACAGTTACAACTACTGCACTTATATACTTAATAGCAAGCAAACCTAGAAATCCAACCATAATATTCTTTAAATAGTTAACAAATTTATTATCACATTTTTCCTTTATCTTTTTTAAATCACTTTTAAGCAAATCGAAATAGATAAAACTTATCAGTATCATAACAATAAAAGAAGATATAAAATCATAAACAACAAGTGATTTATAATTTGTTGAACTTATATTCATACCAATAGTTCTTAAAATAACTAAAACCGGTATTGAAGTATAAAAGAACACTACAATTGCCAGTAATATTCTCAATAAAGATTTCTTTAAGTTATCCATATTTTCACCTATATTATATAGTTTATTAAGAAAACTCCAAATAATACATATATTATATACGTTACAATAACAGCAAATATATTTTTATTTGCCTTATATAAATATGTAAGAGTCATCATAATAACTCCAGGAGTAATACTATAGAAAAGTGCACTTTCAAACGTACCTCCTCGACTTAAACCATATAATATTCCATATGTTAACCCGCATAATATCGAAGCTGTAAAATTTTTCTTGAATATGCTTGAAAACCCTAAGGGAAATATTACACATAATAGGAATGGTATAAAAATTACATTCTTTAGGAAATTAAGAATAAAAGTTAAAGTAAACTTTTGATGAAAATAATCAACAAAATAATAACCGACTTTTAATCCTTTAGATGCTCCTATCGAATTAAGTAAATCATGTAAAACAATTGTAATAACTATTAAAAAGATAAATGTTGCTACGGAATAAATAAGATTATTTAAAAACGTCTTATTATATTGTCTATGTCCATGAACAATATATTTATAATAGATAAAGAAAATTATTACTGACATCAATGCATATTTTATTGTATCTGCAATTAAATAAGCTATACCTTTAAAGTGTAAACCAAAAAGGCCTAAAAACTTAAAATAAAAGAAATGAAATAAAACAATAACTAATATACTTAGCAATAATTCTATTATTCCAGATGTTTTACCTTTCATATGCCTCACCTATAATAAAATTATAAAATGAAGAGTTTTTTTGTTCAATTAAAAAATGTAAATATTATATCTATTTACATTTATTTTTACATTTTTGTTTTACATTATTTAACTAAATAATCCATTATATATTTTTTAGAACCTATTCTTTCTTTCATTTCATCTTCTACTTTGCCCTTTTTATCAATACTGAATAAATCATAAACTCTTTCATCACTAGTATAATCTATATATTCTTTCAAATAATTTTTTAAGGCATTTAAAACTTGACAACGATTTTCACCCATCAAAACATTTTTTGGCATTTTACATAAAATGTATTTATCAGGATCAATCAACTTGATATGCTCGCTTACAATCAAACTATCTTTATGAACATCACTCATTAATATGCCATTGCTTGAGAAAAAGTCAACAAGTTTAATTAAACCATGAACTTCCGATAAAAATTGCTCAACTGTATACTCACCTAAATTTTTTTCATCTTTTATAAAAGTTGCTGTATAAGCATCAACTACTCCACTATTTTTTTCTTTCGAATATCTTTTTATCAAATTAATAAAGTGTCTTGATTTTATTCTTTTTAAAATATCAAATGTTCTTGGATCAATTCGACATAAAACTTCTTCATAATAAACTTTTAACACAACATCATTATATAGAAAAACATCCGCTTGTGTTCCATGGGAAAATCTCTTCTTTTCTTCAAACTTACAAACATTAGAAGCACTATCATAATAAACCATAAATTCAACCTCTTTTTGTGAGACGTATTATAGCATACTTTTTATTTTCTTACAACGTACATTGTATTTCCCTTATAAAAAGCATATAAAGTTGTTTTTAAAGTTAAATTATTTTCTTCTAATTTTTTAATTAACCACTCTTTACTTTTATGATATTTTTTTAAAACATTTTCATCTATTTTACCATCAACAATAATTGGAAGTGGATAACTCGAATCAACACTTTTTTTAAACACTGATAGACTTCCATCTGTTTCTAGTATTGCATAATCAACATCTTTTATATTTTTTACTTTATTGGTTCTTAAAGCTAAAACCAAATCATCAACACTATAACGTTGACGAACCATTTCTTTTATATTGAGTTTACCATTATCAATTATCATACTAGGTTTACCATCAACAAGTCTTCTTAAACCATTACATTTAAGCTGTATAAATGCAAGTAATATCTCTAAAAAAACTAAAAGTAGAATTGGAAGAATAGTTAGAAAAGTAGATTCATCTTTATTTTCAATACTGATTGCAACAAGTTCTGCTATAAGTATTGAAATAGTTAAATCACTTACCGAAAGTTGAGCTATCTCACGTTTTCCCATTACTCGATAACATATTAAAATCAAAAAATAGAAAAATATTGTTCTTGACATTACAACTAATAAATCCATATCATCACCTACTATATATATGGGTTTATTTTTTAACTTTTATACAAAAAATTCCTATAAATTATTTATAGGAACATCATCATCTTTTAATCGACTTATTTGATCATATATTTCACCGATTTTTCTATTTATAAATTCATCATAATCCTTTTTAAGACTATTTTCATCACTTTCTTTTAAGAATGTTTCACTTAACTTTTCAAAGTCAATATGCTTTAATTTAGAAATAACTCTCAACATATATGCGCTTAACATCGGTGAAACACAATATCTTCTACTAGAGTTTTCTAATTCAGATATTTTAATACAATCACTTAAATGTTTATCTATTAAAGATTTACCAGTAATATCCATTTTAGAATAAATATCATCTTTTTTATTTAAATATTTTTGTTTTTCTTCAAGGATAATACTATAAAGATCATCAATCAATTCAATTTCTCTTTGACACTTCATATCTTTTGAAGAAATAGTTCTATTATGAAAAGCAATCAATTCATTATATAAAGTATAAGCAACATGTTCATAATTATCAACATTTTTTGAAGAATAGTCATAAACTATTTTTGAATTTTCAATTTTTATTTTATTTTGTAATTGAACTAAAACAAATTCTAATCCAACAGCAGCTAACTTTTCAAACAATTCGTTTCTTGTTTCTTCCAAACTCTCTATTCTCGCATTTTTTACTTGAAGATAATTCTTATCAATTATCTCATTTTCTTCTATTCTCTTAGCTTTCTCATATTTTTTACTAAGTCTTTCAACAAAAGAACCTGAATCAATAACTTCAATTACGTTTTTATTTCTTATATAAGTATTTTCAAAGTCTTTATATTCATCATCTACTTTTACTAGTTCCATAAGTACCTTTATAAATTCCTCTAATAAATCATGATTTTCAATACATTTTTCAAATAATTTTCTTCTATTTCTCAATTGTTGTAATTTAAAATCAAATTTTTGAGAACCCTTTAATGTTAAAACATAATCATTAATACTCTTATTGAGAGATCTATTCATAATAATATCAAATATACAATCAATAGTTTCTTCATCTACTTTATATCCATGAATACCTCTTCCCTCATTTGTAACTATTGGCTTCCCAAAATAAGTTTCAAATCTTTGATAATCCGAAGATAATGATAAACTACACATATCTATAAGTTCTTGTTCATCTTGAAAATCTTTTATTATATCTTGTACAAAATACTCATAATCATTTGCTAAAATACTTTCTCTCATTGCTTTAAGCCTTTTTATTTTAAAACTATACCCAATATCTTCGATACTATTGTTTAATGTTTGTTCATAATTTGAAATTAAATTGTCGATTGAAGCAATTAACTCTGTAATTTCATCTTTATTAGATATAACTTTATGGAATATACTTAACTTAACATTCAATCTAATATAATTTAAAAGTTTTTTAATAATTCTTTTTTCTTCATTAGTCATTTCTTTAGAATTGACAAGTGCTTTTAACTCTTCTATATCTGTCTTAATATTTTGCATAATATCACCATCCATTTAACATAATTTTAGCATGATTAACTATCACTTTTTAACTTTTTTTATAATATTTACAAATATTTGCCGAATTTGTTTGCAAAATGCATATTTTTTTGATAAAATCTAATATGTATTTAAGGAAGGAGCGAATTATAATGCCTAATATTAAAAGTTCTAAAAAATCTGTAAAAACTGATAGAGTTCAAACTGCTGCAAATAATGAATATACTGCTAGAGTTAAAAATTCTATGAAGAAATGTGAAAAAGCTATTAAGAATAATGATTCTGAAACTGCTAATAAAGAACTTAAAAACGTTATAGCAAATATTGACAAAGCTTGTTCTAAAGGATTAGTTAAGAAGAATACTTGTGCTAGACAAAAATCAAGATTAAATAAAAAAGTAAAAGAAATGAATAATTAATTTCATTTCTTTTTTTTGTATTGCATATATGTTATTATATTAAATAGGTGGTCACATGAAAAAAAGATTATTAACTCTTCTACTATGTATATGCATACTAGGATTTACAATTTACAAATTGGATAGCATTGTAAACATTGCAAAAAAATTTTTTAATAACACCCCTACTTTAAGTATAGAAAAGAAAAATCAATTTTCTAAAAATAAAGATTATGATTTTGTACAAATAAGCAAAGATTATAAACCTTATAACTATCAAGAACTTTTAAATGTATTTTATACAGTTTTGGATTCTGGTTATGAAAACTTTACTTTCTATTGCCCAAGCGAATATTTAGATTGTATAGATGACGTAAAAAAAATAAGCAATCCGGAAAATGTTGATATTTTAACAACTATTGGAAATTTTGTATCTCCGTATAACAATTTTACCAGTTTAAAAGTTCAATTTGATACCTCTGGAGAAGTAACATTGGATATCAAAAGACTTTACTCAAGTGAAGATATTATAAATATCAGCAATAAAATTGATTCCATATGGAAAGATATTGTAACTCAAGATATGAGTACTGAAGATGTTATCTATGCTTTCCATGACTATATTATAAATACTACAAAATATGATGAAACTTATGAAAATGAAATAAAAAATGGTAAATCTACTCATAACTCTGCTAAAGCAAATGGTCCTTTATTTGAAGGCTTCGGTATTTGTTCTGGATATACAGATGTTTTAAGTATTGTTCTTGATAAGCTTGGACTGGATAACTATAAGGTTGCCAGTAAAACTCATGTGTGGAATGCTGTAAAAATAAATAATGAATGGAAACACATCGATCTTACTTGGGATGACCCAGTAAGTATGGATCATTCAGTCAACAACTTACTTCACAAATTTTATCTTATAGATACACCTACTCTTGAATCATTTGATATAAAAGATCATTCTTTTGATAAATCAATTTATGTAGAATTAAAATAGAACTTCAAACTCGAAGTTCTATTTTATTGTATCAATTTCTTCTATTATTATATCTAGCATATTTCTCCCATTTTGTTTATATAAAAGATAACCTGTTAACATAAGACAAGAAAGAGAGAACAATGGACCAACAATATTCATCATCTTTTTCATAAAATACCTCCATTTTTAGTATGGTTTTATGAATTAAAATTATTCATAATAAGTTCCACTAATGAAGTTTTCCTTTCTTTACTATAATTATTATTTACCCCATATACAAATGCTCGCATATCTCCAATAATTACCAAAGATTTCTTGGCTCTTGATATACCTGTATAAATAAGTTTATTATAAAGCATACGCATATACTCATTAGAAACCGGCAATATAACATGATCAAATTCACTACCTTGACTTTTATGAATACTCATCGCATAAGCATGTTTAATCGTTTGAATCTCTTCTCTTTTAAAAGTAACTTTATTACCATAAAAATCAATTTTCATAAATTCAGAAGGTTTAGATTTATTTATCTCACTTATATAGCCAATATCTCCATTAAAGATATTTTCTTCAACGTTATTAACAAGATTTATAATTTTATCCCCCACTCTAAACGTAACTGGACCAATTTCAACTTCATCTAGATGAGGATTATATGGATTAAAAATGGTTTGTAATACTTTATTAACTTCATCTATTCCGTTTAACCCCTTATACATTGGAATAAGTACTTGTATTTTCTTTTCATCAATACCTTTTTCTAACGATTTTCTAATAATCATTCCAATCATATCTTTAATATTTTCTTTATCACATGGTAAAAAATTATAATCATCTTTTTTCTCTTGTACATCATAATCAAGCTCCATATTTTTTACTTCATTTGCAAGTATAGGAATAAATGAATTATCACTTTGACGATATATCTCAGTTAATCTTATATGAGGAAACATACCACTTTTAATTAAATCTCTTAAGACATTTCCAGAGTTTACTGATGGAAGTTGATATTCATCACCCACAAAGCAGATTTTCGTTTTTGGTGTAATCCCTTTAAGAAGTGAACTCATTAAAAAATTATCAATCATACTTGTTTCATCAATAATAATAAATTTATGAACTTCTTTATTAAATTCATTTACTCCAAATTCATTGCTTTCTTTATTCCATTTTAAATATCTATGTATAGTAGAAGAACCAAAATTAGTTGTTTCACTCATGCGTTTGCTAGCTCTTCCTGTTGGAGCTAAAAGGGCAACATGGGTACTCATTTGTAAATCAGTTAAATTATTTACATATTGATACATTCTTAGTAATCCTTTTATAATTGTCGTTTTACCAGTTCCTGGACCACCAGTAATAATTGATACAGGTTGCCTTAACACTTCTTTAATGGCGTTTCTTTGATTATCATCATACTTAATATTAAATTCACTTTCAACAAACTCAAAGAATTTATCAAAGCCATTAACATTACTTTCTTCATTATTTAGCATTTTAGATAACGTATCCGCAATATTCTTTTCATCAAGATACGAATCCATTAAATAATACTTATCATCTATTATTTTTACATCTCCACTAAAGATTAATTTTTCGAAGATATCATCTATATGTTCATTTATTTCAATATCAAAATCTTGATTTAAAATGACAAGAATTTCGTCTTTAAAAGAATAAGTATCCCCTGATGAAAACGTAGCTCTTTTCATAGCTTCAATAATACAAGCACTGATACGCATATCATTTGTTTCATCATATATTTTAAAATATGCTTTATCTAAAGACGGAAAATCTACAAATTCAATTAAAGCGTACAAATTATTCTTAGCAATTTCACGAGCTTTATTACCATATTTATTTAATATTTTCATAACTTCTTTATTTGAAAAATCTAAACTTTTTAAAAACATAATTGTTTCATCAGAATCATAATAATCCATGATAGATTTGTATATTTTTTCAACAGTAGATTCCGGAATGCCAACCTTATATAGATTGTTTTTATCCTCTTTGATTAACGTAATTGCATTTTCTCCTAAAACTTCAACTATCTTTTTAGCTGTTTTTTCTCCACAACCTTTGATAAATGGTGATGATAAGAACTCCTCAACTTTATTGACTCCAACGATTTCCTCTTTTTTATAACTACTTACTTGAAATTGATATCCATATTTTTCGTTAAGAACATAATTTCCCATTAGTTCATATGATTCATCCATATTAGTCTCATGAAAATAACCATTAATAGTTATTGTTGTATTTATAATATCTTTTATTTCCTCGTTAGCTGTTTTCACGCGAAAAAGAAGGACCTTATATCCATTATTTCCATCATAAATAATTTTTTTGAATTTTCCAGTAATTTTATCCATGAAAGTATTATATCACAAAAAAAGAGAATTAAACTATTTATCCTCTTTATATTCACTTATAAACCAAGATTTTAAATTAATATCTTCTAATCCACTTCCACAATAAGAACAATGCTTATTAGAAAGCTCTTTAACTGGTGAACCACAGTTTGGACAATGTATTCCAACTAAAGATGATGTTTTTTCATATTTTTCAGGATCATAAACATATATAAACCTAGTTGTGTATGAAGTTTGTTTTTTATATTCTCGATATTCATCCACTAGCTTACCATCTTTCTCACAAGAATAATAGTATTCCAATGAAGTTGCAACAGTAATAATTAAAACTCCATCAGTTTTCTCATATCCTTTTATAGCATGTTTATGGAATACAATATCTTCAAATCTTACCTTCGTGTTACTATTTTTTAAATCCAAAATTTTACTTTCTAAATTACTTTTTATTATATTAAGTTCGACTTTCTTTTGAACATAACCATCCTCTAAAGAATGAAAAATAGCAAGCAAAGATGTTTCAACTTTACTATATAATTCCGATTCACTAAAGTTTGGAAAGTCTTTAATAATTCTTGGAAGCAGTAAATTGCTCATTCCCGAAATAGATTTATGACGATATTTACTATCCTCTTCTCCCTCTTTAATCATATTCATAAACTCACTTTTAGATATTCCAAGACTTTTTATACTAGCTTTTAATTTAAAATATAAATATAAGAATATTATACCAAGAACAATAAAGATACATAAAAGAATAATACCTATAGTTATTAAGATTTCCATTCTATCACCAAATTAATTCTACCATTAATTGAGTATAAAAAAAAGAAAAACAGCATTAAATCAAGTTGTTTTCTCTTTTAAATTCATTTAAATCTTCTAAAGATTTATAAAGTTTTTTGCCTAAAGCTGGTTCATATAATAAAGATATAGAATCAATTTCATCTTCAAACATATTATAAAAAGTTAACTCATTTATAGCATAATACGGATTAAGTCTTCTATTAATTTCTGCTATTTTTAACTCTTCCGCTAAAGCAAGATCACTTAATTTATCAATATCAACTAAACCACATCGTATTTTTTCAAATAAAGTTCCATCACCAACTCCTTGAAAATATTCATAATATCTTGAATATACTAAATCTTCTAGATATTTTAAATATTCAACTGGAGCATTTAAATATTTCTTTTTCAAAAGTCTTTGTCTGTAATCAAAAGAATCAACATATAAAGTTTTCATAGATAAACATCCCCTTATATTCACCGGTAATCTATCAATGAATTTGTAATAATAAGCAAAGGCTTCATATCCATCCATATTATTTGGTAGAGGCATATTTAAGATAAAATTTCTTGCTTGTTTAAATATTTTAATTGCATCCTTTTTATCATTTATAATTAAATTTCTATTAGAAAAAAGTTCATTTGATTCGAATATTTCTTCAACTGGATAAGTAGATTTTTCAATAATATTTAAACTAACATCTAAATCTCTATTTAATTCATAATAAGGCTTTACATCTTCAAGAATGGTTTTATTTTCCTCTCGACTATAAACATCAAATAATTTAATTCCCGAATACTTTTTAGGAACAATCAAAAAACCTTTAGTTGGGCTTAATGATTTTGCATTGCCTAGATCTATAGAGTTATCAATAAAATCTGTTGCATCAACAATTATTATTTCATTATCATTAATATCAATTTCTCCCCATACATGATCTTCACCTGGTCTATTATTCTTTTTAACCATTATTCCAAATTGAGATAAAATATAGGTATATAATTGCAACCATTGAGTACAAACAACATATGAAAATATTTTGGCATTATAAACATTTATTGGAGTATTTACAATTATACTTTTTTGTCTTATATCCGATATTTTAGAATATGAAATATCATAGTAAACAAATTTAGAAAGTTCTAAATAAGCAAATCTTGCTATTAGTTTAGGATCAGTTAATCTTTTTTCAATTATTAATGATATAACGTATTCTGTAACACTGTTGCGTGAAACTAAATTCAAAGCTTCTTCTGGTTTTATGATAGATGTTTTATTTTTTTTATAATGAATTGAAATATTTCTTATAATAAACCATAACTTTTCAGAAATAGCTACAAAATAGGCATTTTTATCATATTCAATAACCTGTTTTATTCTTTGATAATATTTTCTAGCAACACTTATCTTTTCTTTATCATATATATCATTATAAAAATCTTTATCACATGAATTAATAAATTCATTTATTTCTGCTATTTCACTTTCCAACATATAAATCTTCCTTTTGAGAGATATTTTAACATATCTATTGCAAATAAAAAAGTACAATTGTACTTCTTATTTATACCAAACCTTTACATCACGTAAATCTTTAAATGCTGGTATTGGATTTCTTCCTCTAGTAGTAGCAGTCATGATAATAGGTTTATCATTTAATTTGTTAAAAACAGTACCTTCTACATTTTCTTTTTGTTTAATAAAAGAAAGACAATCTTTACACTTTAAAACGTCATAATTAACACATTTACCATCCAAAGTAGTTACTTTAAGAATACAAGGAATGCAAAAATCACATTTATGTTTTGCTAATTTATTTGAATCATTATAAAAATTGTAGTTTCGTATTAATTTTCTAACTCCTAAATGGCCCATGAAATACCTCCTTACATCATAATAATTTCTTTCTATAAAAATATTATACCAAAAAAAGAAAAGACGTACTATAAGTATACTATTTTGTAATAATCTTTTTATGCCAAGATTTATGTTTACATTTAGGACAAGTCATTTTTCTTGTTCTACCCATATGAGTAGCCATTAAAACGTTTTTATAACTAGGAATATATTTATAATGACAATTTGGACATTCATAATACCCTGCAACTTGCTCTATACGAATAGCCAAAAGACATACGAAGAATACCATAATTATTGCTGAAATTATAATAATAATCCTTACTATATCAGGAATATCAACAAAAGATGCCATTAACACAAGTGCAACATAGAAAACTATCGTAACTGAAGTCATAAACGTTTCAGTGCTCAATAATTTCTTATCAGCTTCTTCTTTTTGTTTAGCAAGTTCTAATAAATTACTTTCAACCTTCTTATCAATTTCTTTCATATCAACAACATATCCACTAAATAGATCATTAATGGTAATTCCTAAAATATTACATAAATTGGGAATATTAGAAACATCTGGCATACATACTCCATTTTCCCATTTGCTTATTGCTCGGTCACTTATACCAAGCATCTCTGCAAGTTCACATTGAGTTATGTTTTTTTCTTTTCTTTTTAATGAAATAAACTTACCTATTTTTATTTGATCCATATAGTTTACTCCTTTCATGACATTATTTTATAAATAAAAAGCAAAAATTTACACGAACCATTAGTTGAATATAAGACTATTTATAAAAATCATCTATATTATTTGTATCATATTTTTATTATCTAATAATTTAAAATGGTTCATTTTTAATGTTCTATATTAATTATTATCTTAAACAATATTAGTCTAGCTCTATAATCTAAAATAGATAAATCTTTTAAATATGCAAGATCTAAATATATATATTTGGCTTTAATTTTGCCAAATTATATATCAAATTTTTATCATCCATAATTACTATCCTATCAAGATTTTTTATGAGTAATTATATTTTATCATAAATATTAAGATATTTTTATTATTAAATTTTTGAATTCCATTCATTTAAAAATTCTTCAGTAAAGTTTTTCATAAAATCTATTCTTTTAGTAGCAATGTCTTTAGCTGTTTTAGTGTTCATATTATCACCAAGTTTAAATAGTTTACGATAAAAATGGTAAATAACTGAATACCAATTATAATTTTCATGATTTTCAATGCAAAAACATATCTCATTAACTTGTTCTTCATCTAAATTAATATTAGACAATATTTCTTTTATTTTAGGAATTGAATCTTTGGTGAAACAAAATGCCCCATCTCTTTTTCCATTATTATATATATCATGTAAAAAAGCAGCAATCCCTATAATAACTCTATCACCACCTTCTCTTTTCTGAATATATAACACCCTATTCATTGTTCTAATTAAATGATTTATATCATGACCACTTGAATCAAGTTTAAACATACTAATAACATAAGGTTGTAATTTTTTATATACTCTTCTAACATATTTTCTCCTTTTTTTGAAAAAAACTTCTACTCCAATCTTTTTTTAACCTTTTAGTTTCTTGAAGAGTATCAACTGTATTTCTTGCAAATCTTGATACTTCACGAGTAACTATTAAATCAAATATGCCATCTTTAGCATCTTCCAACGTTCTTATAAAATTTTTTTTCTTAGTAGACGTTCCAGATATTCCTTCATCAATATATCTATCATAAAGAATCCAATCAGAATTTTGTTTTAGAATGACATCATAGTACTGAACTTGATTTTCTAATGCTGACAATTGGACTTCATGTTTTATATTGCTATTTTTCTTTTTATTTAATCACCTCTACAAATAGATTATTACTTTTATATAAATAAGTTTAAAGTGCGATTTTACACATAAAAAGAAGTGTTTCTCCACTTCTTTTATAATTCGTATGATATATAATTTTTATATATTACTTTAACTTTTTACAATTAGGACAACTACATCTTTCTAAAAAATGATCAGCCCTTGAATATATTCTTTCTAATCCACAAGTCAAACATTTAACTTTTACTGGTTCTTTTGAACTCTTATATTCAAGAACTTGTATAGTAAAATCAGATTTTACTGCTATTTTATATTGATAACTAGAAAATCTTTTTTGAAAGTTTTCTTCTCTTGGCATCACAGTCTTTCTAGTTTTTTCCGAAATTTTCTTTTCTTTAGGATTACAAAATGGGCATTGATTATATCTCAAAATTGATCTATAAGATGATTCCCATTCATTTTTACATTTTTTACATCTTAATAATACTTTTTGACCATACCCATTATAAGTTATAACTGAAATATATTCATTATTCATTTTCTTTTCAAAGTTATTTTTTCTTGCTTCTAAGTCAGAACTTTTTTCTATATATTCAATAGGATTTGCTTTATATATAGTAAATTTTAAGCCGTTCTTTATGTTTACTGACCAAAATGTTTGTAACAAATAGATATCTCTACCATTTGCTTCATAATACAATTGATATTTAAATTTATCAATATCATTACCATTAAAAGCTTTAATTTCTAAAATTGTATTATTTGATGATAGGTCACATTTTGCCATAACATTATCATTTTCATTTAATACTAACTCTTGAGAGAGTATTTTTTCATTATTAAAAATTTGACTCTTTATATATGATATTAATGGAAGAATTTCCTTTTTTATTGCAAGAGTTACCTCATTAATTCTTTTAATCTTTTCTTCATCTTCTTTGTTTACAGCGGTTATTGTTCCATCATTATTAAAAATAGCTGAAATAGTATGAATCATTGATGGCAATTTACCAATCATTTTTAGTTTATTTCTATTTTGTGTCTGAAATAAAAGTGTTTCACTATTAACATTTTTAGCTTCAATCATTGCATTTATAAGGTGTTCAATTGTCACGCCACTGATGTTTGTATCAAATTTTTCTAAATTTTTGGACCTAATATCAAATGACTTAATTGGAATTAGGTCATAATTAATCTTTGGATAATTCTTTATACTATATTTAAAATTTGGATATGTTTGTAAATAACTAGCCGGTATCATATATTCATCATTAAACTCATTTACAGTATTAGAAATGATTATTAATTTGTTACCATTCATCTTTTCAAAAAGTTTCCATTCCAAAATACAATCATTCAATCCACTATGAATATCTTTTGTACCATCAATTCCATAAATATTACATAAATTATCTTTTGTAATATTGCCTTCTGAAAATTTACTTGAAATAATATCATGTTTAAAATTATAAAAATTTAATTTTTCAAATCCATTAATTTTTTTCCTTTTTAAATAATTCTTTATAAATTTCTCATCAATACTTCCATAAGTTAATATTGTTCTTCTATCAAGTTCAAAATCATTAACTAGTTCATCAAATTCTTCTTGAGTCAAAGGAGTCTTATCTGATAACATATCTTCATCTATGCCATTTATCCAATAAGTTTCCACAAAACTATTTAATTCAAGAGGTAAAAATCTATCGTATGTTTTATTGTCATCTGGTTTATAAATAGATATAGATAAAAGATCATGTTTTAATGATGATAAACCATTTGTTTCAACATCTAAAACAACATAATCTTTTGAATTAATTTTACCCACATTAATCACTCCATCTAATAAGATTATATCATACATTTTTAATGTTATTTCGTTTGATTTTCTATTTCATAGTTTAATTTTCAATCAAGGTATTCTTCATCTAATATTTCATAATTTTTTCTTTTATTTATTAATACTTTCTTCCTTTTACAACAAAAAAAGAGCCTTTTAGCCCTTTCTTAATATTTTCTATTTCACGCTTATGCGCTCTAATTTTTTCTCGCTTTAATAGCAGCTTGTGCAGCAGCAAGACGCGCCACTGGAACTCTAAATGGTGAACATGAAACATAATCAAGTCCAACATTGTGATAGAATTCTATTGATTTAGGATCTCCACCAGTTTCTCCACATACTCCTAAATGAAGATCGCCTCTAGTAGATTTTCCTAATTTAACAGCTGTTTCAATTAGTTTTCCAACACCTTTTTGATCAAGTGTTTTAAATGGATCTTCTTCATAAATCTTTTTATCATAATATGATGGTAAGAATTTACCAGCATCATCTCTTGAGAATCCAAATGTCATTTGAGTTAAATCGTTTGTTCCAAATGAGAAGAATTCAGCTTGTTCAGCAATTTCATCTGCAGTTAATGCAGCTCTTGGAATTTCAATCATAGTACCAACTTTGTATTCAAGTTCAATACCAGCTGCTGCTATTTCTTCATCAGCAGTTTGAGTAACTACATCTTTAACATATTTTAACTCTTTAACTTCACCAACTAATGGAATCATTATTTCAGGAACAACATTCCAGTCAGCATGTTTTTTCTTAGTATTTATTGCAGCTCTTATAACTGCTTTAGTTTGCATTTTTGCAATTTCAGGATATGTTACTGCAAGTCTACATCCACGATGTCCCATCATAGGATTAAATTCATGTAAAGATGCAATAATCTCTTTAATTCTTTCAACTGATTTACCTTGAGCATCAGCAAGTTTTTTAATATCTGCTTCTTCAGTTGGAACGAATTCATGTAGAGGTGGATCTAAGTAACGAATTACTACTGAATCACCCTCTAGAGCTTCATATAAGGCTTCAAAGTCACTTTGTTGATAAGGTAAAATTTTATCAAGTGCAGTTTCTCTTTCTTCTAAAGTATCAGCACAAATCATTTCCCTAAATGCAGCAATTCTATCTTCTTCGAAGAACATATGCTCAGTACGGCAAAGTCCAATACCTTCAGCACCAAGTTCATGAGCTTTTTTAGCATCTCTTGGAGTATCAGCATTAGTTCTAACACGAAGTCTTCTAAATTTATCTGCCCAAGACATAACTCTTTCAAATTCCCCCACGATTGTAGCATCAACCGTTGGGATAATTCCATCATAAATGCATCCAGTAGTACCATCAATTGAGATATAATCTCCTTCATGGAATGTTTTTCCAGCAAGAGTAAATTTTTTATTTCCTTCGTCCATAGCTATGTCTCCACAACCAGAAACACAGCAAGTTCCCATACCACGAGCAACAACTGCAGCATGACTTGTCATACCACCACGAACTGTTAAAATTCCTTGGCTTGCTTTCATACCAGTAATATCTTCTGGAGAAGTTTCAAGTCTAACAAGTACAACTTTTTCTCCTTTTCCACCGATACCTTCTCTTTCAGCATCTTCAGCAGTAAAGACAATTTTTCCGCATGCAGCACCAGGAGATGCACCTAATCCTTTACCAATTGGAGTTGCTTTCTTTAATGCATCAGTATCAAATTGTGGATGTAATAATGTATCTAAGTTACGAGGATCTATCATTGCAACAGCCTCTTCTTCAGTACGCATTCCTTCATCAACTAAATCACAAGCGATTTTTAAGGCAGCTTTAGCTGTACGTTTACCATTTCTAGTTTGTAACATATAAAGTTTACCATGTTCAACAGTAAATTCCATATCTTGCATGTCTCTATAATGACTTTCAAGAGTTGCACAAACTTCTTTAAATTGTTTAAATGCTTCTGGGAATTTTTCTTCCATTTCAGAAATATGCATTGGAGTTCTAACACCAGCAACAACATCTTCACCTTGTGCATTTGTTAAGAATTCACCAAATAAACCTTTTTCCCCAGTAGCTGGGTCACGAGTAAATGCAACACCTGTACCACAATCATCACCCATATTACCAAATGCCATAGATTGAACATTTACAGCAGTTCCCCATGAATAAGGAATGTCATTATCTCTTCTATAAACATTTGCTCTTGGATTATCCCATGAACGGAATACAGCTTTAATTGCTCCCATTAATTGAACTTTAGGATCACTTGGGAAATCTTCACCAATTTTTGATTTATATTCAGCTTTAAATTGATCAGCAAGTTCATGTAAATCTTCAGCAGTAAGTTCTACGTCTAATTTAACACCTTTCTTTTCTTTCATTTGATCAATTAATTCTTCAAAGTATTTCTTTCCTACTTCCATAACTACATCAGAATACATTTGAATAAATCTTCTATAGCAATCCCATGCCCAACGAGGGTTTCCAGATTTTTCTGCAAGTACATTAACAACATCTTCATTTAAACCTAAATTAAGAATAGTATCCATCATACCTGGCATTGAAGCTCTCGCTCCAGATCTAACAGAAACAAGCAACGGATTTTCTAAATCTCCGAATTTCTTTCCTGTTATCTCTTCCATTTTTGCAATATACTCATTTATTTGAGCTTGAATTTCATCATTAATTTCTTTTCCATCCTCATAATATTGAGTACATGCTTCGGTTGTGATTGTGAAACCTTGAGGAACAGGTAAACCTATATTAGTCATTTCAGCTAAGTTAGCACCTTTACCACCAAGTAAGTTTCGCATATCAGCATTACCTTCAGTAAATAAATATACGTATTTCATATCCATATCCTTTCCTATACTCCTTAATTATATCAATTAATTTTAAAATATAGCAAGAAAAAACACACGATTATCAAAACATAACCATGTGTTTACATTAAAATGAATCAATATTAATTCTAACGCGATTAATTCCCATATTATATGCAGCAGCTTGAATAAGTGTACGAATAGCTGAAGCCATTTTTCCACCTCGACCAATAACCACTCCCATATCACTTTCAGGTACAATAATTTCAAGTTGAATAATATCTTCATCTCCTAAAAATTCTTGAACTTTAACTAAGTCTGGTTCTTTAACTAAAGACTTAACTAAATTCTCAGTAAAAGTAATTAATTCACTATGCATAAATTATTTACCTTCTTTTTTAGTATTTTTGTATTTAGCCCAGATACCTTTTTTAGTTAATAGATTTTTAACAGTATCAGTTGGTTGAGCTCCATTATTTAACCATTTAAGAGCTTTTTCTTCATCAATCGTGATGCTTTCTTCTTTTTTAACTGGATCATAAGTACCAACAGTTTCGATAAATCTACCATCTCTTGGGCTTCTTGAATCAGCAGCTACAACTCTATAAAAAGGTTTTTGTTTAGATCCCATTCTTTTTAATCTTAATTTAACAGCCATCTTTTATGCCTCCTTTTTCTATAAGTATATTATCACAAGTAAAAAAACATGTCAACCTTTTTTGGTTGACATAAATTTTGATTATTTGTTTTCAGCATCTAATTCAGCAATTTTTTTATCTATACTTTTAATTAAGTCTTCTGTAGAAATAAAATCATTTGTATCTAAATCTAAATTAAACTTTTTTATATTATTATTGATAACAAATCTTTGTAAATCAAAAATATTAACTTTGGATTCTTCCAATTTTGGATATTCAGAAAAATAAGTTGGTACTTCTACTTCATCAATATTATCTTTAATAGTTTCATAACCATTATCGCTAATCAATTTAATACCACTAGCATCAACTTTAAGAACATCGCTTAATTTAAGCAAGTACTTATCAGTTTTTTCAAGTAATGCCTCAAGGTCTCTTGTACAAATACATACTTTCATCTTTCTAGAAATACAAGAACTTAACATATCAATTAAATTGTCACATTCTTTTATTAAATCAAAGTTATCTAAAATGAAATTAAATTTGTTTGTCAACCTTTTACTTACCAAAATTGTATATAATTGATTGATAAACATTGTTGCATATCTAGAAAGAGATGTTTCTTCATCTTTCACTATAAAGAATATTGCTGTCTTTTTTTCAAGTACATTGTTAAAATCAAATGTTGTTTTATTAGTTAATACATTTAATTTTTCTCTTCCGATAAATAATCTTAATCGTTGTTTTGCAACTGATAAAATTCCTCCTTTAGTATCATTTGGTGCTAAAACAGTTGTAGAAGCAAAAGTATATGCTTTTGAATCAGGATTTTTATCATTAAAATATTCTGTTAAATAATCTTTTGCTCCAAATTTATTCATACCTTTATCTAACATTGAATTAATACTAGTTAAATTGATTTCATTTTCTTTTCCATCTTCAAATAAAGAAAGAACTAAACCTTTAAATAAATCTCCTGCTGTCATTGACCAAAATGGATCTTCATTAAAAGATTTATAATATATTGTTTTTGCCAATCTTTCTATATGTTCTATTGCCCCATCTTTATCCCCACATTTATAAAGTTGATAAGGATATTCTAATGGATTCCATCCCTCACTTTTATCCATATTTCTTAAATTTATAATAATAACATTATAGTCATTTGATTTTAGAGTATTGTAATATTTATTTAAATATTCCTCTTTAGAATCTAAAATAAATAGACTTTCAGAATTATCAATCATTTTTTCCACTAAAGGAAACATAACATTAGTAGTTTTTCCAGCCGAAAGCTTTCCGTCCACTATTAAATTTCTATTAAAATTATATATTTTATCAATCATTATTTTTTTCCTCTCTTCTTAACACTTTACCATTTTTTTTCTTTTCATTTACTTCAAGTTCGTCCTGCATAAATGATAACTTTTGATATTTTAGTTTTAGCAAATTGATTTTTGCTTTTATCTCGGATTTTTTCTTTTCTAAGACATCAGCATTAATATCATCTCTACAATCAATAATTTCATCCAGTGAAAAATCCAAAGACTTAAGCAGTTTAATAAGCTTTGCTTCTTCAACATTTGCATCACTGTAGTATTTATAACCAGTGTATTTATCAGTTTCACTTGGAACTAAAACACCATACTCAGCATAATATCTCAAAGTTCTAACAGGAATATTAACAATTTTTGAAAACTCACCTATTTTATACATTTTTATCAGCTTCCTTAATTCCAACTCTTCCTCCCAATTTAAATATTAACAGAGCAGTTGACTGCCAAGTCAAGAAAAATTAGAAAAATAGTAAAATTTATAAGAATAATTTTTAGTTCCTATGTTATAACAATTGTTTGATGTATATTACCATAGTGAAAAAAATATATCAACCATAACGTTGATATACTTTTCTACTTAACAATTGATTTTGGAATAACAACTACTGGTCTTATACCAAATCTCATAAAATTAGTAGCTGGAATTTCAGCAGATAATTCACCATCTGAGCTAACTGTATAAACTGTTTCAGAACCATTTTCAAATGGAGTCATCGTCCAATAAGATGTTGAGTATACCCAAGAATACTTGCTTCCAGTACATGTTGCATCATCAACTGAACAACCTAAAGATGTAAGCTCATCTTTAGTGATTAATCTAACAGTATCATGATTGAAATCAACACCATTATATTTTAAATTTTCGAGCTTACCAATATACCCTGTAATATAATTGTCTTTAGCACTACTAGTTCCATAACTATTACCATTTTCAGAATAAGCAACTACACCATTATGTCCAGTCATAGATGCATCTTGCAATCCTGTTTGTTCATTTCCATAAGGTACATATTCCTCTAAATCACCATCATAACGACCACCAACATATAGATTGTATTTAGCAAGCATTGTATAGTTATCACCAGTATTATTAATGATATAGAAACATTCAGTATTTAAGCATATTTGATCTCCAATATTTGTTCCTGTTTTTGTAATAGTTGAATTATTATCAGTTCCTAAAGAATTTCTTTCTACAGCATTAACTTGAAGTGTACAAGTATATTCCTCAGTTACATTTTCCGTTGCTGTTTTAATAAGTTTAATTACAAAAGTTCCTGTCATAGATTCCTTAGCTTTTATAACATTTGTTTTTCCATCTAAATCATTTTCAATAGTTGTGTATTTAGTAGTTGTATTGGCTTTTGGTCCACAAACAACCTTAACTTCTGCATCATAATTGCTTGAATTGTTTGTTATTTTGTATCCAAACAAATTGACTTGATTTAAAGTCTTTAACTCCTTTGTTTCAAATGTTAATGTTTTCTTTGTTGAATCAACAACAGAATTATAAACATCTTCTCCATCTCTACTTGCTGCTGTAAATATAACATCAAAATCATCATTATTTTCTGAAATAGTTGTACTTCCGTTTATTATCAATGTTGTTGAAATTGCCGCAAATCCAATACTCATTAAAATAATGGTTGCTATCAATAAACTTTTTTTCTTCATAATTTTTCCCTTCCTACTTTATAATTTTACAACATTTTATTATCTAGGATTTATAAAATTTACCAACTTACTGCTATTTTACATTTATTTACAAAAAAAAGACATAGTAAGCATTATCCTGTAACTATATCTTCTCCAGCGACTAAAGAATTCATCGCATTTTTAATTGTTGTAACTGTCGATTCCTCAGGAGCCATAACATAAGCAATTGCAGATCCTGATGAATAGCAAGCCCCTCTAGAATCAGTTCCATTTGCACTTAACTTAGTAAATTTCCATCCACTTGTTCTATTCATTTGTTTTTTTATAAATTTAATCATTTCATCACTAGTCATATTAGTGCTCACTTTTTTATCAAGAGAATTTAACAAAGAATTATATTTTGTAATAATACTTGGACTCATAGCTTTATTAATTATCGCTTCAAGAATCATCATTTGATTTTCTCCTCTTGCTCGATCACCAGCTGCAAATGTATGTCTATGTCTTGCAAGCGCTAAAGCTTGTTCACCATTAAGTTTTTGTTTTCCTTTTTGTAAACAAATTAATTTATCACCAAATTCTCTTTTAGAATTTTGTTCACAGAAATTTTTAGGAACATCAACTTCAATTCCATTTAAAGAATTAACAATACTTACAAAAGAGGTAAAATTAACTCTCGCATAATAATCAATTTTTTCATCATATAAATCCTCTAAAGTATGTAAAGATTCTTCTACACCATATATACCTGAATGAGTAAGTTTATCCATTTGACCTTTAGAATGAAGACGTACATAATAATCTCTAGGAGTAGAAACCATTAATATATTTTTAGTTCTTGGATTAACACCAATTATCAAGTTAACATCACTTCGAGCTTTATTTTGTACTGAACCACTTGTATCTATTCCACTTATATACATAAAGAATGTGTCTTTAGTAATATCTTTATTACTTTTAATGGTTTTTACAGTTGTCTCTATTTTAAAAGACTCAATTTTTTTTAATTGATTATAAGCATCATTATCTTCTTCTTTCAAAATATCTTCTCTAGAAATTTGCATGATAATTGCATCATATGTTCCGTTTTTAAATTTACTTAACAACTCATTTTGTTCATCTACTTTATGATAAGAAAAATCAATCTCTTTATCTATTTTATCAAGAACTTGACCTATTTTATTTTCATCTTCTACTGCTAAATATCCAAAAGATTTCTCACTTAAATCTTTTAAACTACTATATTTACTACTTTTTAAAACATAGATACCATATTCATCAATTCTTTTACCATTATCATTAATATTCTTTATAAATTCAATCGTATTTGCACCATATTGCAAAAATATTACTTCTAAAATCATTATTAAAATAGTAAATAAAAGTAATACCCTCTTTAACCAAATCCTTAATCTACTATTTAACAAAAATGTTATAAATAAAACAATAAAAACAATAAAAAATCCTGAAATTAATAAAATATTTAAAGGAAATATATCATTATATATTGCAAAAGAAAAAGCCACAACTGTTAAAACAATAAATATAAAAGAAAATATTTTATAAAATAACGGATGACGCTTGTTTTTCTTTTTTTTAACTTTTCTTTTTTCAGAAGAATCATTTAACTCTACTTTTTCCACAATTCTACACCTCTTACTAATTTTAACATATAATCTTTTTTATATTATAATAACCATACAAGATTGATAATTTATTTACACTTAGTTAATTGTTTCTTTGATTCTTCTTATAACTTTTTTTTCTATTCTTGAAATATAACTTTGAGATATGCCTAACATTGTTGCAACCTCTTTTTGAGTATATTCTTTAGTATTATTAAGTCCATATCTTAATGTCATAATAAGTTTTTCTCGGTCATTTAACATATTAAGTTCACTAGCCAAATATTTTGCATCTTGTTTTTTACTAACATTTTCTAAAACTATATCTTCATCTGTTCCTAAAACATCTTCTAAAGCTAAAGTATTCCCTTCAGCATCATAGTTTAAGGTTTCTTCTAAGCTTACTTCAACTTTTTTCTTCTTATTTTTTCTTAAAAACATGAGTATTTCATTCGATATACAACGAGATACATATGTAGCTAGTTTAATATTCTTATCTGCTTTATAGGTATTAATTCCTTTGATTAACCCAATTGAACCAATAGATACCAAATCCTCTATATCATAACCAGTATTTTCATACTTTTTAGCAAGAAAAACAACTAAACGAAGATTATGTTCTATAAGTTTATCTCGAGCAACTTTATCACCTTCACTGCTTCTAAGAGCAAGTTCGTATTCCTCTTCTTTACTAAGTGGTGGTGGCAAAATATCCGTACTTCCAACAAATAAGCAAGAATCTCCTCTTTTTAAAAACTTCAATATTCTATTTATAATACTTTTTAACATGTTATCTCTCCTCTTATATTCTCATTCAAAATGATATCAATATTATTTTTTAACACTGATTCATCAATTAATCCCAGTAAAACATTAACTTCTTTAGAATTAATATAAACCTTATCAACCTTTACACATTTTAAAATTGCTTCATTATTTATTACTTTATATGGTACATAAAATATTTTATGACTCTTAAAAATAATTTTATTATTGACCATAATTACAGGTAAATTTGTTATAGGATCAATTAAATTATTTCCAGTATCCATATAACCTTTTAAATTATATGTATTATCTTTATCAATAATTATGCAATCATATATTTTTTTTAAATCAACTTTGTACTTTCTCATTGCATATATATATATTCCTAAAATTATTGGAGATATTATAATCATCATAACAATGTTAACTTTATAAGCACTTCCAGTTAACATATATTGACATCCTCCAATAATAATTGTAATTACATAAAAATAAAAAGTATTTTCAACAATGTTTTTATTTCCAAAAGTAAATATAATCATAATTAGACTTAAGATAAATTTAAAAAATAAAAGAACTATATTATTAAGCCGAATAAACAATGTACATATACTAAAGATACCGATAAAAGAACCTATAATAATTTTTATTAAAGGGGTATTTCTTTTTAAAAGAACAGATGTTGAAGTTAATATTAGAAAATCATATATAAAATTTATTAAAATTATTAAATCAATATACACTTTCATATCATCACCAATTTAATTTTATATTAAACAATCTAAATATATTGTCAAAACAGCAAAAAAAAAGAAGATAATTTTATCTTCTTGGTCCATGAGGTTCATGAGGTTCATGAGGTTCATCATGAGGTGGAGCAAATGGTGGTTCTCCATTTACTCTTCGAACGTCATCAAACTTGTTATAAAAGCTTTTTGTTCCATAATGTCCATACATATAATCATAGTATTTACGATACTCTTCTTGTTCCTTATCAGGTTGTTTATCAGTTTTATTAGCATCAGTTTGATTTTTCTCAGCTGCTCTTTGACTACTTTTATACTCAGCATCTTCTCTATATCGTTGCATTTTTTCTTTTTCTAATTCATCATCTAAACTTTTAGATGCGATTTTCGAATATTCATAAAACGCATAACTATTTTGATTTTCTCTAATATACGCAAGCAAAGCATCTCTCTCTTCTTTTTTAGACAAATCAACAGGAACAACATTACCATCTTTATCATAATCAAAAGTTATATTAATATAATCAAAAATACGATAATTTGCATTATATGGATTATCTTTATCAAAATCATATTCCAAACCAGATGAAATTTCTGCTTTAGGAACGTATCCATAATATATCTCGTCTTGTTCTCCAGGTCTTTTTGTCATATACATATAGTTTTTATTTAATTTGCCATCTTTTAATTTAGGTCCAATACAGATTTCCCCAGAACCATTTGCTTTTGAAGCAAACAATCTAGGTTGATATAGATATATAGGCCTTACAACCATTTTATGATTTTCATCAAAACATCTCAAAGTTCCTTTTAATACAACATCTTTATTAATATCAAATTGAAACTCTTCACGTAAATTTAATTCAAAGACTTTATCCTTATTTTTTAAACCAACAAAAGAAATTCTTTTTTTCTTATCAATCATGTTTGCTAAATTACGTTTTTTTGCTGCCTCTTCTTGATATTCAGGTGAACGCTCTAACTCATCTTGTCTAGCACGTTGTTCATTTCTTGTTTTTTCGTAATGTGCTGCAATAAAATATGGAACATTTTTTAAAACAAATAATCCACCAGCAATTGCTACCATTCCAAGAACTGTTGCAGTAAATGGATCCATATTATCACTTCCTCAACTAAATAATATTATATTTTACATACCAATGTCAATAAATTACAACTGGTTGACATCATTTTCTTTATATTCAATTAAATGATCATCAACATTACTAATCGATTCAAACTTTTTACTTATTTTATCTGTAGTAGTATGAATATCTTTAACTTCATTAGAAACAGAATCAATACTCTTAGAAAGTTTATCCCAACGTTCTTTATATCTTTTAAATTCAATTCCCAATTTATTTAACTCTTCATGAATTACTTTTGTATACTTATCTCTTTCTATATTCTTTAAAATCATACTAATCGTAGATAAAGTAGACATTAATGTTGTTGGACCACAAATCCATACTTTTTTATTGTATGCATAGTTTAAAAGATCAGAATGATATGCATTTATTTCAGCAAATATTGCTTCAGCCGGTAAAAACATTATAGCTTCATCAGAAGTCACACCATTTATAATATACTTATTAGATATATCATCAATATGTTTTTTTACATCAGCCTTAAATTGTTTAAAAGCAAGTTCTCTTTCTTGTTTAGAATTGCTAGTATTTGTCATCTTTTCATAGTTTTCTAAAGGAAATTTAGAATCTATACATATTGTACCTAAAGGAGATGGTGCAAAAATAACCGCATCACTTATATATCCATTTGGTAAATGATATTGAATATCATAAACACTTCTTTTTTCTCCAAATATATTAGTCAATATGTAATTTAAATTTACTTCTCCAAAAGTACCACGAGTTTTCTTATCAGTTAAAACACTTTGTAAACTTATTATATCTTTAGAAAGATCATCAATGTTTTTTTGAGCTTCATCAATTTTAGAAAGACGTTCAAGAACTGATGTAAACGTTTTATTAGTTTTTTCTAAGTTCTCATCCAACTTTTCATTTACTTTATCATTAATATGATTAAGCTTATTTTCAACCTTTTCATTCAACTCAGAAAAATCTTTAATCAACTCACGAGCTAAATCATATTTAAAATCTCCCATATTTTTAGTTAAATCATTTTTAAAGTTTGCAAGTTCACCAACTAAATTAACTTCGTTTGTTTTATCCTTCTTAGAAATTATTAAACTAACTACAACAAGAACTATTAAAACAACTAATAAACCAATTATTACATATTCCATAACACACCTCTTAATCTAAATTTAAATATTTATTAACAATTTTACTTATAATAAATGCAAGTCCAATCATTATAACTATTTTAAGTAAATATTCTGGATGAGTTAAACATTCTATTAGAGTTGTTCCAATATAACCCCAAAAATAAACCATAAATACTTTTCCTATCATCATACTTATCATATATTTTTTTCTACTCATGTTGGATAACCCTGCCGCTATATTTACAGCAAATGCAGGTGTAAAAGGAATAGCTACTAGCATAGCAAGAGATGAAACACTCATAGTATCAACATATCCCATGAGTTTATCCAGTTTTCCCTTTTCTTTCTTATTTAAAAATTTATCAACGAACCATTTTCTAAATCCGCTTCTAATGAAAGTAAATGACAAAAAACAACCTAAAAGAGTAAATATCCAACTTATAAAAAAGCCAAAAAAGGAACCAAATGCATAAAAAACTAAAGTAACAAATACACATAACGGCAAAACAGGAAGAATTGACTCAACTGTTATAAGTAAACAGCTTATCAATGCTCCCCATATACCTAAATTGGATAAAAATACTTCAATCCATGAATCTAAGTTAGTTAATATTTCGTTTACACTCATCAAAACTATATCCATTTTAATCACACATCCATTATATAATAAAACAACACTTAAATCAATTGAGTTACATCATAACCTTTAAGTTCTAAAACACTCACTACTTCCTTACTTTTAACACCATGTTTACATTTAAAAAAATATTTTTTATGCTTACTTAAATACTTTTCCGGTTCATAGATTAACTTTTGATAAGGAATATATTCTATATCCAAATCAATAAGTATTCCATCTCCTTTATAATCATTTAATCTTAATCTTTTCATAGTATATTATATGTTTAAGAGGTTACTTATGCTATAATTATTGTAAGCATTTGGAGGTTATTTATGTATAAATTTGGAAACATATTGATTGGAAAAAATGAATTAAATGAAGCAACTTTACTTTTAAACAAAGCAAATAGACATGGACTTATTACTGGTGCAAGTGGAAGTGGTAAAACAATTACTTTAAAAGTTTTAGCAGAAGGTTTTTCAGAAGCTGGAGTTCCAGTATTTTTAAGTGATGTTAAAGGTGATTTGGCTGGAACTATAAAAGAAGGAATAATTAATGATAATATAAAGTCAAGAATTAACACTTTAAATATTGAAGACTTTAAAACTCAAAAATTTCCAGTTACATTTTTAGACGTATATGGAAAAAATGGATGTAATGTAAGAACTACAGTTAAAAGTATCGGTTCTAAACTTTTATCAAAAATGCTTAATTTAACGGATACTCAAGGATATGTTCTAGCCATAGCTTTTAAAATAGCTAAAGATGAAGAATTTGACTTAATAGATTTAAACGATTTAAAAGCAATGTTAACGTATATTGGAGAAAAAAGAAAAGAATATTCCCTTACATATGGAAATGTAACTTTACAAAGCATTGGCTCAATTCAAAGGAATATTTTATCTCTTCAAGAAGAAGGTGGGGATTTTTTCTTTGGTCTTCCCGCTTTTAACATAAAAGATTTGATTCATTTTGATGTCAACACTGGTTTTGGAAATATAAATATATTTGACGCTCAAACGTTATTTCAAAAACCAACTTTATATGCAACATTTATGTTATGGATGTTAACAACAATTTATAATGAATTTCCAGAAATTGGAGATACTGAGAAACCAAAACTAGTTTTATTCTTTGATGAAGCTCATCTAATATTTAACGATATGCCAGAACACTTAACAAAACAAATAATACAAATAGTTAAACTTATTCGTTCAAAAGGCGTAGGAATTTATTTCATTAGTCAAAGCCCAAGTGATATACCAACAGAAATCTTATCTCAACTTGGAAATAGAATACAACACGTCTTAAGAAGTTATACCCCAACTGATGAAAAAGCAATTAAAGCTGCTTCTGATTCATTTAGAAAAAATCCAAACATCAACACTGCTGAAGTTATAAGCACATTAAAAACCGGAGAAGCTCTTATATCTCTTCAAAATGAAGATGGAGAACCAACTATAGTCGATAAATACATTATAGTACCACCACAAAGTATGATAGGAACAATCACTGATATAGAAAGAGATAACTACATTAAATCAACTTGGTTGTATGGAAAGTATGAAGAAAAACTTAACCTCACTTCAACAAAAGACATATTAAATGAAAAATTAAAGAAAGAAAAAGAAGAACCATTAAAAAAAACTAGAGCAAAAGCAAAAAAATCGACAATGGAAAAAGCAACAGAAAGAGTTATTACTAACACAGCTTCATCATTTGGAAGAAAACTTGGTAACTCATTATTTAAAAATTTATTCAAATAAAAGACATTATAAAAGAGCCAAACGGCTCTTTTTACATTAACAAAATAAAAATAGCGAGATATTACATCTTGCTATTCTTCAAAAAAATCATCAAAGAATGCATCATCTGAAACATCACCATCAGGTATTACTTTTGCCGAAGTATCTACAGTTATTGATGGTTCTTCTTTCTTTTGAGCCTTAACTTCATTATTATCCATTTTTGTTACTTTTGTTGGATCAATAATTCCCGTTAGCTGTTTATTTTCATTCATTAATTCATCAAATGATTTAACAGGTTCTGAAGCCATCGATTTTATATCTTTAGTTTCATCATCCAAATGAATTTCTTCAACCGAATTAACTACAGAAACATCTTCACTCTTTTCGGTTGTTGGTTTATTTGAGTTTTCAAACGGATTTGAAATAACTTCTTCTTTCTTTTCAAATGGATTTTGAACAGGTGCTGCAAATGGATTAAACATTTCCTTATTATCATTAATTGAAGGAGTGTTTCCTCCTATAGAGTTTTCTTGTTTTTCTTGAGCTTCAAGTTCTGCTAGTTTAGCATCTATTCGCTTAACCATTTCATCAACATCAAATGTTGGAAGTTTTGGTTTAACAGGCTCTTCCGTTTTCAATTCAGCTGGTTTTGTTGCTGTAGTAGCTGCTGCTTCTTTTGCTTTTTCTTCTTCAGCTTTTTTAGCATTTCTTGCAGCCATAAACTCTTCAAATGTTGGAATTTTTGGAGCATCTACTCCACCAAACGGATTTCCAAAAGGGTTATTAAAAGCACCACTTTTACCATCATCTTTAATATTTTTTCTCTTTTTAACGAATTCTTTTACATCAAATAATTTTATTTCTTTTATTTCTCTAGTTGGAAACTCAGCTTTACCAAATTCCGAATCCCCCCAGTCAGTATCAAATCCTTGTTTTAGTTTAGTTCTAAAAGGATTCATACGATTTCTTAAAATTATAACTTCATTCATTTTTAACTTTTGTAAATCAGATACGGTAACTAATGGTTGTGAAGCTGTTTTATCATCTTTTTTAGATTTAACTTCTCCACATAACTTAGAAATTTCTTCCAATGCAGCTAATTCAGTTGTTAAAAGATACATCAAATTACCACAGTTAGAACGAATAGTTTCCGCATCTTCTTTTCCATAAACTTCATTTAATTGAGCAAAGTTTTGAATAATAAATGTAAATCTTATAGCTCTAGAACGAGCAGCAGTAACCATTGTTGTAACATCTTTCAAAGGTGGCATATTAGCAAATTCATCCAATATAAAATTTGTTCTATAAGGAAGTTTTCCACCATTTGCTTGAGCAACATCAATTAAAGTTTCATAACATTGCTTTATAAAAATTGTTGCTAAAGCATGATAAGTTGTTTTTTCATCATGTATAATCATAAATACTGCTGTCTTCTCTTGACCAATATCTCGCATATTAAAATCTGAATAAGCAAGCATTTCCGATAATTGTTCACGAGAAGCAAAAAGACGAATCTTTTGACGGAATACAGAAAGAATACCACCTCTTGTGTCCGTTGGAGAATTAATCGTGTTACTTGCAAATACATATGGACTTGATGATTCACCTTTTAAAGTAAAATACTCTTTAATATATGTCGAATTACCAGGAAGTTTTTCTTCACCGATCGTTGTCATATAACTTATGGAATTTAAGTTTACCTCTTCTTCTTTTGCATCTTCAAGCAATCCTAATGCACAACCAGAAAAATAGTCTGATGCACTTTTCTCCCAGAATGGGTCTTGTGCTTTTTTATCCTGTAAAATATTTAAAGCAACGTCATCAACTAACTCAACAGCTTTATCAATATTTCCGGCTTTATATAGCTTATAAGGTAAAGTTAACGGATTCCAAGCATTACCTCTTGTTGGATCACGGAAATTAAGTACAACGATTTTATATCCACGCGCCTTTAATAACTCAGCATGATTTTTATAAATCTCACCTTTTGGGTCAGTTATAACCATTGATTCCCCATGTTTACACAAACTATAAATCAAAGGGTCAACTACTGCTGTTGTTTTACCTGAACCTGTAACTCCAATTACTAATGTATGGTTTTCACTGTCATCTACCCACATTCTTTTACCATTATTTATAAACACAACTCCACCAGCAGATGCAGTAACGTCTTTTACACCTACCTCAAATATTTTATAGGCTTTTTTCATTTCTTTTTCTTTACACCAACGTGAATACCCTTTTTCTTCTTTTTCTCCAAAACTAAGTCCAAATCCTTTTCCTCTTTCAAAAATGGATGATGAAACACTGAAAAATATTGTAGCCAAAACAATAAAAAATACTAGTAATGTCCCAATAATATATTTTGAAGTAAAACCCTCTATTGGATTTAATCCATAGAATTCACCATCATTAAGCAATGTAAATACATTCAATACCGCAATTGAACTAAAGTAAAGTAAAAAAATACAAAAAACACTAAAAATAACCATATCTTTTGGTGATACTTTAAATTTCATATTTAACCCTACCTTCTCTATAAATCATTATAATATATATAACATAATTTTTCTATATTATTTATTCGCGTTTACAATTTTTATTATTCCCACTATAACAAATATAGCAGCAAAAAAACATAATATAGCAGCAATAATAATATAAATACTTCTTATCACTTTATTTTGTTTGGTTTCTTGATAAATCTTACTGCTTGTTGTCACAGTTGTTTTAATTTCATTATTTTGTTTGGTTCCTGATGCAGCAGTTGTTGTAGCCTGAGTCTTATTAACTTGAGTAGTTGTTGTCGCTGTTTCAGTTGTTTTATCATCGTTTTTAATTATTATTTGGCTATTACCTTTATTAACTATGTCAATATATATATTATAACCATCATTCGTTTTTAAAATACTTGTTTCTCCATCCACATCATTTTGATCAAAAGTAACTTTTACTCTAGTGATATCACTTCCATCATATAGACTATAACTATAAGCATAATTATTTTCTTTTTTTAATGTAACGGAATATTCATTTTCAGATTTATCCGTATAATAAACATAAATATTTTCAATAGAAGCTGAATTAACATCATCAGCAAATTTAACAAAAAACTCTACTTTTTTATTTTCAGCAAAACAAAAAGTTGGAAAACTAAATAAACATATTATAAAAATTATTAATTTTTTCATCATATGAACTCCTATCCTGTATATCTTGCATAATATACTGTATTTTCTGGTTTAAAACTATAAGTACTCATCTTAACCTTTTGACCTTTGCCGGCAAGATGAATGTATTGATTATTACCTGCATATAGTAAGGCATGACCCGTATTATTAGGTCGACGCATAACTACAATATCACCTGGCAATAAATCAGCTTTAGCTATCTCAGTTAATCCATTTGAACCAAGTTGACTTGCAAGTGCATCAGTACTTTGATTAAAAGCATTTCCACTAGCAGTCCATATAACCCAAGAAACAAAACCAGAGCAATCAAGGCCACCATTTATCCCACCAAGACCGGCAGATGATGGTTTACTTCCCCATACATAATCAACCACACCAATCGCTGAATAAGCCGCCATTATCGCGTTTTTTTGAAAGTTGTTTAAACTACTCCAACTCGGAATATTCGTTTTTAAATATTCTATTTGAGCCTCAGTAATTTGAATATTCATATTAGAAACAGCAGAAGGGCTAACATAACTTCCATTACTTGCTGGTCCAGGTTTAACATAACTAGAAGAAGAAGTACCTGAAGAACTTGAACTATTTGTTGCCCCATTATCCGTCAAATTCACAAATCCTCCTAATTCTGGAGACAATACAACAACAAGAATAACAAAGAAAATTAAAACAGGAGTTGCTATCATCAATATTTTAGAAATTAAAGCTTTTTCAGTCTTCTTTACAGTTTTTTTTGCTTCCTTAACTGTTTTTGCTCCAGATTCAACAGCACCAGCAACATCCCCATTCATTGCATTTCCAGCGGTATCCATAAGAGCATTTGCCGTATCAGCAATATTTAGTTCATCTAAGCCCTCAGTAACAGAGTTTACTCCCGGAACTTTATCAAGTCCATCAGAAACAACGCCAATTAATTTATCACTTGCCCTATTATTTGTTATTTGTTGATCATATTTTAGTGACTGTCCACCAGAGAAGTAGGCAGCTGCTCCTCTACCAACTGCTTTTAAAGTCTTTTTAGTTGCCGAATCTTCTACTTGTCCATCTTCACTTATTTGTTTACCTGTTAAATCTACTTTAGCGTTATTGCTGTTTTCTTTATCTTGAGGAATTCCTTGAACGATTTCATCTAATTTGCTATCGCTCTTTTTATCACTAGGAAAAGGAATGACATTATCTTCTAACTCATTTATCTTTGGGCTAACTACATTTTCAACATTAGGTTTAAGCGCGTTAGACCCTTCTATATTTCCAATATTATTAAGATTAAATTTTGGATTCATAATATCATTCCTTTCCAATTTAAATATCTACATTATTAATATCTAAATAAATTTTATAATTCATTATTCCATCTTCGCGTATCAAATATTCATGATTACTAGAATCTTTTATATAAATTACTCTATATTTTGATTTTTCAGTTACTTTATATGATGAAACACTTGCAGTTTTAAAACCATCAGTAACATCATTCATAATATTTTTTTTGAAATAATCATATGATGGATACACTTTCTTTTTATAATAATCAGCTAAATGTTCATAAGCTATCTCTGGATTATAAAATGTTAAATTTACAAAATCAGAAAAATACTTTTTAGCTACAAGTTCATCTGTTGGACTTACCGGAATTAATTCATTAATTTTTTTGTTTTCATAAAAACTTTTTTGTTTTAATTTTCCTCTTGGAGTAGTAATATTAGCAATTATTAAAATTATAAGAACTATTATTTCAATAGAAATAACAATTTTAAACAAAATATCTATCAATCTATCACTTTTGTTCATATTGTCCCTCCACAAATATTTCTCCATTATATGGAGTTATTTGATATGTGTTATTATTCTCATCAAGATCCATAATCAAATAATAATCTTTTAACACATTATAAACATCTTCTGAAAGATCTACTAAATTTCCTTTTAAATAATATCTTTTTGTTGATTTTCCAGTTATTTGTTCCAACATTTTTGTTACTCTAAAAGAAGGCAGTGAAGTATCAAAATCTTTTACCTTAGATATTACATTACTAAAGGTTAGTTCATGTTCTTTAACGTAATCATCATTTAATAAAGTTAAAACACTTTTTGAATCTTCTATTCCTACATAAGAAACATACATACTTGCTGAATTAGCTAAAGTATAAAATTTTGAATAATTACTAACCTCTATAATTTTTTCGTTTACATATTTTACTCGACTATAAAGTAATGCAATAGCTGTATACAAAACCAAGATTATCAAAACATACATAATATTTTTATGATTCAACAAATCTTTCATACTTTATCCCCTTTCTAATTACATCCATTTTGAACATATGATAAAACTTTTTCAGGATTTTCATAACGGTCATTACAATATTTTCTACCTGGAGCTTCATACTTCATACAAACAGCATCACCAAGATCATTTGCTGTACCCACACCATTTCGAAGTTTTTCATCTAACGAGGAGTAAGACGATCCAAGTTCATGAATCATAAATAAAACCTGACCTTCAAGTGTTGTATAATCATAAGGTCTAAAACTCTTTAGATTCAAATATCTTCCTGTGTATCCCCATTGACAAATACCACCATGACTTCCATTATCAGCAGCTGGATTAAATGAACTTTCAGCTTGAATATTTCCAAGTAAAGCCGCAATTCCAACATCACTATAACCAGAATTTTTTAAAGTTAAACAAACTGATTGTTTGTTTTCACTACCAGCAGTAAATTTACCTGAAGATGAAACAGGTCTTGGAGAAAGTTGATTTACATAGCTAAGAGGATCAACTCTTGTTGAGCTATCAGTAAATATTTCAAAGTGTAAATGTTTACCAGTTGATCGACCTTCATTACCCATATAAGCTATTATATCTCCTTGTTTTACCGTTTGACCATTTGTAACTAAAATAGTTTTAATATGACCATAACCGGAATACATTCCATTATCATGTTGTATTTTTATATATTTTCCATATCCACTTATACTTTCAGTTGCCATTACTACAGTACCATCTCTTGTAGCAATAATTGGAAGATCCCTATCACCACCACTTGTACGATATGCTTCAACAGTAGGTGCAATATCCAAACCTTGGTGGTTTGTACTAGCTCCAGCAGTAGGAGAAGAACGAACTCCGAAATAACTCGTAATTTTAGTAGGAATTGGTTCGCTAGAATAATATGTATCACTTCCAATTGGCCACCACCAACCAGTATTATCGGAATCATATGCTCCTTCACCATATTCAATACCTACTCCAGAATAAGCAACTTTAATACCATAATTGTTTAATATCCAAATAATATCTTTTATTATGGTTCTTCTAGATTTTATTATTTCTTCTTCATATTGATCATACAAACCGGCTTTTTCTAAAGAATTATCACATAAATCTTTCGTCATACAATCAACTTTAGCAGGTTTTAAAACCTTATCCTCAAAATATTCTTGTAAATGACTTTTTCCATCAAAATATGAGTTATAACTTAAGAAGTCAAAATATTTATTTGTATCAAGTTTAGGAAGTTCTCCACTATCCATATATCCATAAACTGTTCCTGCTGGATAATTTCCACTCATATCCATGCATTGTTGATAATATTCATCAACGGGAATGTGTCCAAGGATTGAAAGTGAAGTGAAATATTTTGCTATAAAATGATCATGTTGTAATTTACTTATATAATATTTATAAAAACCAAGGCTATTAACAGTTTTATCAACACATTTAGAAACTTTTCCACCGATAAGGCCACTACTAGGAATATCCTCTAAGTTTCCACTGTCACATATTTTACTAGTAGTTCCATCAGCATTTCTAACAATCCTTGGACTACCATATACACCATAACATCTTGTTGTATAAGAGAATAAATTAGATACCAATAGTTTCAAAGTATCCTTTTCTTCACTGTAGTAATTAGCATATTCTTCAGATATTTTGCTATAATCAACATCCGGATCTATCTCAACATCATCCATTTCTGATTCATCAATCTTATATGGACTTCCATTACTTCCCCACATATTTTTATACTCAATACCATCATCAGTAAACATACCTGGATTCATATTTATAAACACTGTTTCAAGAATAATATTATCAACATAACTATCTTGAGCAATTATACCTTTTTCCGCATATTTAGCTAGTAATTTATAAAGTTTAGTATAAAATTTTCTTTGCTTTTTTACAATCTCATCAATACATTTTTCATTTTCTTTACAACCACTAGTCCAATAATTACCCTTTTCTTCAAAATATTTATCAAAATCAAAATCACTATAGTTAAAAGATGCCGAATAAACATCATTATTTATTAATACAACTGAAAAAAGTGTTATTGCAAAAAAAGCAACAACATATTTACTTTTTTTGAATAACATATTTATTATGTCTAACACTTTTCCCATTATATCACCGCCTAATACTATAGACCTCCGCCTGAACCAAAGGAATCTAGTTCATCTTGAGTTAGAATTACATTAATACGCATTCTTCTAGATCCACACACAAACAAAGCCTCACCTTGAGTATATGTCTTAATGCTCTCCTTTTCATTATCATTTAAATCTATCAATTTCGAAAGATCATCAACTGCTTGTTTTTTCAATCCCATTATCAAATAATAAGATGCATTATCAAAAATAGCTTTACCATGACTGATAATTTTTTCAGAAGCAAAGTCAGTTGGTTGTTGAGTAATAATTATAGTACCAGTATTGTATTTTCTAGCACGTCTTTGCATTTGAGCTAAGTATTCAGCACCTAATTCATTATTACCTGATAATAAAATATGAGCTTCATCAACCATCATAACTGTATTTTTGTTTTTATCCAAACATAAACCCCAAGCATACTTCAATATGTTAAAGAATAATGCATTACGAATATTAACGTCTCCATTCATAACTTCTTTTATATTAAACACAATGAAATCTTCATTTGCATTTATTGTTGTATGTCCATTAAAATAATATCTTAATTCATTAATAAATGGTCTAACTTTTATTTCAAGTCTTTCCATTATATCTCGTTCTCGAGTTGCTTCTGGCATAGAAAGTAATCTTCCTTTTATAGTTGCATAAACATCATCAAATGTTGGATACTTATCAGGAGTAAAATCTGCAAAATTAGTATCAAAGTCTATTCCAAAACGTTTATATGTATCTTGAACAACTTCTGAAAACATTGCAAGTACGTCTTCTTCAATACTTGGACTATAATATTTCATAAATGCTTTTAAAGATTGTAATGTACGAGTAAGTACAGTATATCCAAGTCCTTGTTCTAATTCTTCTCTATCAGAATCAACCACCACTTCAAGGGGATTAATTAAACCAAAGTTTCCACCTTTTCCTAAATCGACAAATGATCCTCCACAAGCTTCAGTTATAGTTTTCAATTCACCCTCAGGATCAATACAAACTATTTGATATCCATTTCTAATGTGATTTCTTAAAAGCAATTTACCAGCAGTAGATTTACCACTACCACTTGTTCCAAGAATAATCATATTAGCATTGTTACGATTAAACTCTTTTCTAATTTGATATAAAAATTGATTAAATAAAACAACTCCACCAGAAAAATCTATACCAAATAAAGTTGATTTACCAGGATCCTTGATTGAATCAAATACAAAAGGATACATCGCTGCAACAGTTGGTGCTGGTACAGGTATACCAATTCTACTTTCAACATCTTGTTTAGGAAATATTGGAATCATAGACTTTAAAACTTTTTCTTGTTCAAACATCATCGGAATAGCACGCATTCCTAAAGATGTTAAGAAGTTTTTTATTTGCATTTTTTTTGAATCAAGTTCATCTTGTGTATCTGCCATAATCATGATATGCATTTGAAAATCAAATATCTTTGATTGAGTAGCAGCAAGCATTGAAACAAAATTTTCCATTGACTCATAATCTAGACGAATTCTTTCCTTTAAAGTATGATCATTTTCTCTTTGATATGCTTCTTTTAATTCAGCAATTTCCTTGTTTATAGTTTTTTGCATTGTTGATAGTTCAATTGGAATATGTTTGACACATAGTTTAACTCCAGGAATAGAAGTAACATTGCTTAACCAACCTGGACCAATTGCTTTTGGATACTCTAAAACAGTTAAAATAGTCGCATATTTATCACTTATCATGAATTCATTAATTTTAAAATTCAATCCTTTTGGAGAAATTTCACTTTTCATCGTTAATTTAGACACTTGCCATCACCGTCCCATATTCTACTCTTTTTGAATCATTAAAGAAACTATCCAACAATACTCTTACATCATCATCAGTTAATTGTCTTGAATTAAGTCCTGCAGTTGCAAGTCCAGAAATAATATTATGAATACGTTTTTGAATACGCTCCATATTTTTTGGACTATCTTTGAATAACAAGTAGAATTCAGTATCAACTGCATTTATTTCAGGGCCAATAAATTTTTCACACTTTTGAATATCTTCAAGAATCATTTTTCTTATTTGTTGACTTTGAGCATCATTATACATAATTTCAAGCTCAGACCTATAAAGATTTATATCAACCGGTCTATCACAACAAACAAGCCAAAACTCATAATCCAACGTGTTATAAAAATTTCTTAATGCAGCTATTGTTCGATCTTGAATAGATTGCTCGGATATAAATATGTTTTTAGGTTCTATCCTAACACCCACGACCAACTGAGTTCCTTCTCCAATTTTTCCTTCTACCTCAATCATGCCATTTTTTATATCTTTAATAGGTAACCAATCTTCAGTATATTTACTTTGTTCTATTTTTATTTTCTTCGCCATTTATCATACACCAACCTCTCCAAAAATACGTTCTTCTATTTGATAAAAAATGATATACATTTGATGCAAGTGTCCACACATTACGATGGTTAGGAACAGGAAGCACCAAAGTTGTACTTATTAGTAAAGGAATTAATACCATAAATACATCATTTATCGTTGATGCTTGAAAAGAAAGCATCAATATAACAGTCAATCCAGCTCCAACTGAAAAGATAATCAAATCTATTGGAGCAAAAAGTCCAAATATTAACATAGATCTTTTTGAATTGGCTGGAATCAAATAAGTATTTTTCATAAATGAATCCCTCTATTCTTTTGTGAAAGTTCAATTAAACTTTCAAGTTCTTTTATTTTTTTTGCTGCTATCTTATAGTTAGCAAAGAATGCTCTTAAATTTTCTCCAAAGTTAGAGTTTACATCTAATCCTAAAGTATCAAAGTATTGATATTTTCTACCAGACGTAATGTCTAATTTTACCTTATGAAGTATTTTTTTTGAATATAAATTCTTTTCAAAAGATTTTAAGAATAAGGCATATTCCCTACTTAAATAATACAATTTAATTTCATTTTGCAATCTTTGAGAACGTTCAAAATCATGAATGTTTTCCATTATACAATTGCTTAAACTATCTTTTTTAGCCTTTTCCAGTGCTTCAAAAGCAGGTGCATCAGTTGCTATAATAGTTTCATATCCATCAATTATTGAATCACAAATTTCCTTTTGTTGTTCTAATATAGAATTTTGCATTTTCTAGTCACCCTATTTCTTATCTTTTTTCTTGTTTTCTTCTTGTTTCTTGAATAATGCATCTGCCGCCTTAGCATCATCGACTATTTTATGAATATCTTTCATTGTATCCATAGCTTTTAAGAATTGTGTATAGTCCTTGTCTTCAGCAGCTATATTTGCCTTAGCTACAAGTTCACTAACACTGCTAACGCCAACTTTTTCATATATTTTTTCATTAATAGCTCTCATAGTTCTAGAATCAATATTAGCATTTCTAATATCTTTATCCAATTGTTTATAACTAGAAGCAAGTACCTCAACTTGATTAGCATTTTTAGAAAGATAAGTTGCTTTTGCTTGATTTATAAGTTTTGAATAAGTATCATTAATTTTCTTAATTTCATCAGAGTAATCTACTCCAGGATTTTTAGCCGCTTCATCATATTTTTTCTTTAAAGCATCATTTTTAGCTTTAATAATGCTGTCTGTTACCTTGTCAAATCCAGACTTAACATAATTTTCTAATGAAGACAAACTGCCAGATATTTTATTTAAATTTTCTACCTCACGACTAGAGAAAGTTTGATTTTTTCCAGATAGTTCATCACCAAAATTCTTTAGTCCACCACCTACATTGCCAAAAAAAGCCATTTTCTTATTAAGATATTCTCCACCGTTAGTTTTAATATGATCTAATAGCATAGAATCTTCCGCATTTGTTCTTCCGTCGTCACGATTATCTCTGTAGGTTTGTCTAACAGCAGTTCTAAAGTCTCTGTTAAATGCATTTTCTTCTGAAGTATGAGCATCAGCTATTGCAGAATATCCAGTATCTTTTAAACCTTTAAGTGTACTAGAACTGTTTTTTAATCCCGATCTAGCACCAGTTATTAAACCACGAGGTGCAGCTGTTAAAGCTGTTAATGCGCTAAATGTTTTATGGGAGTTTTTAAATTCATTTCCATCTTTGTCAAATTGAGCTTGTCTATATCGTTGAGCAAAGTTTCCGACAGTTCCTAATGCAGCACCAGTTACAGCCGACATTCCTTTCATTGCATATTCATTAGATTCAATTCTTCCCTTAACACCAGGTTTAAAATTAAGGCCTTTGAATAATCCACCACCATTATCAAATAATGATTTAAATAATTCAGGTGCTTCTTTAGCAAATTTAAGAAGACCAAGTATTAATACAACCATCGTTATTGCTTTAACTAAGAAATCTCCTTTTACACCAGTCATTGAATCCTTAAATATTATTTCTACAAACTCCGGAACCAGTGTACATAATTTTACTATAAAGAAAATAATTGCTAATCTAACAAAAAGTTCTACGTAAGTTTTTATTAGCTCACCTTTCCATGTTTCAAAAGACTTTTTCATTTTAGGTATAGCATTAAACATAACCGGTATTGGTGAAATAATTTCTAAAACACCAAGTTTAACTGCACGCGTACCTAAGTCAATTGCATAGCTTATAAAGAACCAAGCAACTAGGATTCCACAACCAGTACATAATATCCACATATATTCTGACCCATCGGAATCTCCTAAAGTATTAACTAAGTCCTTATTGTTTGTAATATCGTTACGTCCAGCAAAAGCAAGTCCAGAGTCTTGCATTTTCGTATTCCATTTATCAAGTGCTTCAGCCCATAATTGGCAAGTATCGTGACTTGCTTCTCCTCCAGCTTCGCAATCCGCCACAGCTTGGTCTATTCCCTTAAACTCACCAGTTGTTTCAAAGAAGGAGTCATATCCAGCACCTTGTGGATGATAAAAAGCCATTAAAACAACCATTCCAATCGAGTCACCATAAGCAGTTTCATCAGTATTGCTCGAAGTTGGTGCAGTACCTAAAACTAAAGCTCCAATGGTGTTGTTTTTTATGACATGTAATTGAAAAACTGTCATATATTTAAACACAACAGGTAAAACAACTACTAAGGCAATTGAAATAACAAAATCTTTAAGTAATCCAGTTGTTTTTTTCGTTCCATCACCATCAGGATTAATAAGTAGTAAAATTAATTCATAAGCAAAAATAAAAAGCATTACAACCGACAAAACTAAGTACATTTTTTTAGTAAACATTTCATATAAAGCAGCTCCAGCTGTTCCACCGCCAAATAGATCAAGTTCGCTTACAGCTAAAAATATACGATAACTCATACTTACTAGTGTATAAGCAACAGCGTCAAACATACCAATAAAAATACTACCAAGCGTACGAGTTATGAATCCAACTCCTAGCATTTAAATCACTCCTGTCATTAAAATTATAAAGAGAATATAAAATTGACTATAATTTTCTATATTAATTATAAAGTAATATAATTAAAGTTGCAATAAATTAATAAAAAAATTGGTAAATAATACCAATTTTTTACATATAATAATCCAATAATGACTATTTAGATAAAGCAGCAACTAATTCAGCTTTTTTCATTGAAGTATATCCTTCAATATTTTGTTCTTTAGCCATTTCTTTTAATTCAGCTACAGTTAATTTAGATAAATCAGTTTTTTCTTCAGATTTAACTTCTTTTACTTCTTTAGTTGTAGCTTTTTTAGTTTCAGTTTTAACTGTTTTACCAGCTAAAGCATCTTTAGCAATATTAACATATGAAGTGAATAATGCTGGATTATCGATAGCAACTTCACTTAACATTTTTCTATTGATTTCAATACCTGCTTTTGATAAACCATTAATGAATTTAGAATAACTAATATCATTCATACGGCATGCAGCATTGATTCTTGTAATCCATAATTTTCTGAAGTTTCTCTTATTTTGTTTTCTATCTCTATAAGCATAAGCTCCACTATGGAATGTTTGTTCTTGTGCAGTTTTGAATAATCTATGTTTAGATCCAAAATATCCTTTTGCACTTTTTAATACTTTTCTACGTCTGTTTTTAGCAACAGATCCACCTTTAACTCTTGTCATTATTTCCACCTACTAGATGACATTTTTTAATCTGTCAGCTATTCCTTTCGCTAATTGTCCTTTATTTCTTCTTTTTCTAACAGCTTTAGAAGTATCTTTAGCTGTTTTATGGTTTCCATTACTCTTCTTATAAGTAATTAAGCCATTTTTATGTTTTTTCAATATTTTACTAGTTGCTTTATGTGTTTTTTGTTTTGCCATAATTTCCTCCTACATTTCTTTCTTTGGGGCTAACATCATAGTCATATTACGACCTTCAAGTTTTGGTTCACTTTCAATTTCACTAATGTCTTTAAGTGATTCATAAAAACGCATCATTACTTCTCTACCGATTTCAGTATGAGCCATTTCGCGTCCTCTAAATCTAATAGACACTTTGATCTTATGACCTTTTTCAAGATACTTTTGAGCGCTTTTCTTTCTTGTTTCAAAGTCTCCAACATCAATATTAGGTGATAAACGATACTCTTTAGTTTCTCTAGCACCTTCTTTTTGTTTCTTTAAAGCATCTTTTGCCTTTTTATTTTTTTCATACTTGAATTTGTTATAATCCATTATTTTAGCAACTGGACGAGCATTCCCAGGATTCATCAAAACAAGATCTAAACCTGCAAAATTTGCAATTGTTAAAGCATCAGCAAGTTTTTTAGTTCCCATTTGTTCTCCATTTGGTCCAATTACCATAAGTTCTGGAACCTTAATTCTTTCATTGATAAGTAAATCATCATTCTTTTTGTTCATATTTGCTATGATAAGCACCTCCAAATTCAAATTAAAAAGTGAATACATTTGTATCCACTTAAAAACCTAATTATAGTATAATTATAAACAAATAATTTTTTCTATTTTTAGCTTTTTACCTAGCACCATATTAGCAGCTCAGGTGGATGTGGATACATCGCTTTCCTTTTTAAAACATATTCATTATACCAAATTTTATGCACTTGTCAACTATTTTAGCACTTTTAACTAAAATTTGGTTTTATATGTAGATTTTTATTACTAGTTAAACCTTTTCTTAAAGTCCCTTATAAGACATTTTTATAATAAAAAAAAGCAGTAAGGATAGAAAGCAAAGAAGTTCATAACATTATATTACTAATCTAAGTTTTCATTTACTGCATATATTTTGTGTTTCCACACGGAATATTCTTATTTCCAAATCTCTAATTTAAAATATTACTAATTAAATAAAGTATATTGGCTTTTCTTAGAGGTATGACTAGTTGCAATTAACAGTTCCATCCGAGTTCACATTGCAGTTCTCATTAGTCGAGTTATCGTTGCAAAACACGCAGCCAAACGAACCCGCATTGCAGTTGAACGCATCAGAGTTGCAGTTGAAGTTAGAACCATTGTCACTAAAACTCCATTAAATTCAGAATACCCCAAAATTTTTATTATATTTCCTTTCTAATTTATTAATTTTTTTTGAAATAATTAATACCAGCTATTTCAAAACTTTGGTGCCTACACTTTCGTTCGGCACTTTTTCGTCGCATTGCTCCTCAACATCTTTTGATAAATCAAAAGATAGATTTTAGATTTTTAGATATCTTCAGGGTCTAGACCATGGGCATGCAATAGTACCATCCGAGCGCACATCGCAGCGCTCATCATCAGTCGAGTAATCGCAGCAAGACACGAGGCCATTCGAATCAGCAGAGCAGTTGAACGCATCAGAATTGCAGCTGAAGTAAGAACCTTCGTCACTACAATCTGATTCTCCAAAATGATTCTTTAATGCTAAAACTGAATTATCATAATCATTTGCTTTTATACAAAATAATCCATTATCATTTATACATATACCTTTTGTATTATTTGTATCTATTGCTGCAAATACATTTTTACCAATTGTTGTATAATCTGTTGAACTTGCTGTTGTTGGTATTCCATATGCATAATATGTTGGTACCCATGCTACAAATGTTGGTTTTGTTACTCCTAATGTATCTCTTTCTACTGCATTGAATTCTAACTTACATGTATATTCTTCACTTACTTCTTCCGTTGCAGTTTTGTTTAATGTTACTGTTAATGTTCCATTTACCGAGCTTTTTGCTGATACCTTTGTTGCATCATTTTCTAGTTTATTTTTGATGCTTGTGTATTTTGCTGTTGTTCCCGTGCTTGGTACACATGTTACATTTACATTTGCATCATAGTTGCTTGAATTGTTTGTCACTTCATATGTAAGTATACTTGTTTGATTAAGTGTTTTTAATTCACTTGTTGTAAATGTTATTATTTTCTTTGTATCATCTACTGCTGTTGAATATACGTCCTTTCCATCTATACTTGCAGCTGTGAAGATTACACTAAAATCTTCATTGTTTTCGCTTACCTTAGCATTTCCGTTTATTATTAGAGTTGTTGAGATTGCTGCAAATCCAATACTCATTA
>OBKS01000027.1_pt1 | contig 150362 bp, 119 predicted proteins | sample 1517381 | NCBI WGS metagenome assembly OBKS01 (sample SAMN04571686, study PRJEB22368) | human gut metagenome | biome: human gut; material: stool | host: Homo sapiens | place: Luxembourg | collected 2012-08-03 | reverse complement strand
CAGGAGGTCGGACTCATCCGCTCAGGTGCTTCGCAATTCGCGTCTTGAGTTCCGCCTCCCGCCGCCACGAAACGTAGAGTTACAGCCGTTTAAGATGGCAGAGAATCAGCTTGCCGTTTTCGTCGCGCAGGTGCATGCCGTTGCCGCGGCAGTAGCGGAACCATTTGCAGTCGGCACATTCATCCTTGCGCATCCACTCGCGGTTTCGATACGGACGGAACTGATTTTCCCAAATATCCATGAAATTATCCTTGTAGATATTGCCTTGATGATAATCCGCTCTGATGCTCGGGCACGCGGAAATCGAACCGTCGGCTAAAACAGAACCGACAGAGACACCTGCCTTACAGAAGAAGAAACCATTGCGCACATCTCCCTCATAATTTCCGAGGAATCCTTCGCATCCGTAACTTACATCCAGACCTTCCTTGCGACAAGACTTTATATATTCCATCAATCCGCGGAATTGCTCGTTAGATAGCTGAAGCTCAGGATCTTCCGCAGCGCGTCCGACAGGGAATACCGTGAACATTCTCCATGACTTCACTCCCAGAGACCAGAGGAAATCCTTAATCTCAGGCAGCTTGTCGAAATTCCGCTTATTCACACAAGTCACCACATCCGAAACGAGATCCGGCGTCGCAGAAACCATGCTGATCGCCTCCGCCGCGCGTTTGAAACTGCCCGGAACGCCTCGCATCCATTCGTGATCCTCGCCGACCCCGTCCAGGCTGATCGTTATAGCCCGAAGTCCGGACTCCATGAGTCTGTCGAGTCTGGTTCTTGTCAATGCGAATCCGTTGGAGACCATTCCCCATGGAAATCCTTTCTCGTACATCTCCCTTCCGCATTCTTCCAAATCACGACGCATCAGAGGTTCACCGCCTGTTACGATAACCATTACCTTGTGAGGATCAGTTACTTTCTTCACATCATCCAGAACCTCCATGAAGGCGTTTTTGGGCATGTCTTTTACTGCGGAGTCGTTCTTGCAGTCACTTCCGCAGTGACGGCAATGCAGGTTACACCGGAGCGTACATTCCCAAAAAAGCTGACGCAGAGGATGTTGCTTGATTATCCTTTGCGTCAGGGCTCTATTCAATTCCAGAGCGATTCTGTGTCTGAAATCCAATGTCATTATTCTGATGCTTTCTTGTTCAGTTCGACATTGGCAGTGGCTGTGAACTCGCCTTTATACCAACTTTTACCTTTTTTCGTTTGCTCGTATTTTACCTTGCTTGCGGTTTTGGACTCGAACTCGCCTCCGTTGCCTGCTCCGTCGACATCATTGAAAATGACATCCAGAGACCTGTCTGAAGGAAAATCATTCTGTGAGAGCGAAAACTGTCCTTTTTCATCAGAATAAAGCGTATCTCTCTGTACGGTAGTCGCTGAGTACGTCTGTTGTGCCACGACTTGTATTCCCTTGATAGGCTTTCCGTTACCATCTTTAACTGAGCCCATGATTTTGTAGTCGGCATTTGGGCAGCCATACTCGCACCTTCCTGTGGGTATTCCTGGGATTTTGTCGCAAGATGTGACTCCGGCGAACCCCAAGATGGAAAATATTCCGCTTATCAGGCAGTTGAGCCAAGTTTCCATTCTCTGTTTCATATAGCAAGCATTTAAAACATACATATATTAGATGCATCGCTCCTGAAAATGTTGCATGACAACTCGATTTTTCTTGGATATCTTTATGTCTATGAATAACTTTGCCTACAACATTTGAAAGTAAATTAATTATGTTTAGAAAATACGTCACGAAGGCATTGACCTTAATCATAGCGATCAGCATCTCATTTGTCGCGTCAGCATTGACCCGAACCGAGGAACATCATACTTTCCGGCATCGGGGGATGGAGCGTGAGTACTTGCTTTATATTCCGGAGGGGATCGGGCCGGACGCGCCGCTGGTAATGGTGCTGCACGGCTATGGCGGACGCGCGATGAAAGGTGGTGAGAACTTGCGCGAAGTCGCTGACCGTGAGAAGTTTGCGGTTTGTTATGCGCAGGGTGCAAAGGATGCGAAAGGCAAGACTTGCTGGAATGTCGGCTATCCTTTTCAGGACGGATTGAAGACGGATGATGTGGATTTTCTCTGCAAATTGGCGCGTCATCTTCAGAAGAATTACAGCCTCAGCCGGGACAATACTTTTCTGACGGGCATGTCCAACGGTGGCGAAATGTGTTACCTGATGGCGTATCTGAAGCCTGATTTTTTCGCTGCCATCGCGCCGGTTGCGGGGCTTACTCTCGTGTGGATGGACAAGGACCTTCAGTCGAAAGGCCCGGTTCCGCTCATGGAGGTTCATGGCACTTTGGACAAGACTTCCGCTTGGGCCGGCGATCCTGAAAATAAAGGAGGTTGGGGTGCGTATCTATCTGTGCCAATGGCTGTTGCGAAGTGGGCTGTGGAGGCGAAGTGTACTCACGAGGTTACCGAAACTCTGCCGAAAAAGCGCAATGAAGTGGTGCTTCACCGGTATTGCGGCGGCGAACCTGCCTGGCAGGGAGGTCCTGAAACTGAGGTCTGGTTATATGAGGTCATCGGCGGTAAGCACAGCTGGGCCGAGGCTGATATGGATACCTGCGAAGAAATTTGGCGTTTTTTTAGCAAGTATCTGAAATAGAGGGTTTTTGCGGCTGCTATCGGTTTATGATTTCGAGTTCTTCCGGAGTGTAGAGAATCGAGTCGATGAAGTCCGGCGCCGTGTGCGCGAGAATCATGAACGCCGCCAGCGCTGTCAGGGTCAATGCCGCCAGAACGATTATGGTCCATCCGATGGTTTTTCGGATGGATTTTTTCTTGCCGCGGCTTTCGTTAACGGCGCCGGTTTTTCCCTCCATCGCGCTCGTCGCCATGGTTTCTGTCAATGCCGTTGTCACATTTTTTGCCTGTGTGCCCGCCGCTGCTATGGTTTCTGTCAATGATTCTGTCGAGCGTCCGGTGGCATCTCCTGTTCTGTTTTCGGTCGCGTCTCCGGTGGCATTCTCAGCCGCAGACTCAGTTGCATCCTTGTTTATATTCGTGCTTGCATCATCGTTTACGTTCGCGTTCGTATCCTCGCCTGCATTCTGTTTCACTTTTGCTGTAGCGCCAGTGTCTGTATTCTCAGACACCTCCTCGGTCACGTTTGCGGCTGCGACATCATTGGCGGCATCGGTTATAATCTCAACAGAGTTTTTGGTCGCGCCTTCTGTAGCACCACCGGTCACGCTTTCGTTAGCATTCTCAGATGCTTTCTCGGTAACGTTTGCGACTGCGCCAATGGCTGCACCACCGGTTACAACCTCAGCCACGCCTTCGGTCCCGCTTTCGGTAACGTCCTCGGTAACGTCCACAGTAACGCCCGTATTTGCATTCTCGGACATGGTTCCGTTTACCTCACTTGTGTCGCTGCCTGCAGTCCCAGCCGTTGCTTTTCCTGTTTCTTCACTTGTGGCACTGCCTGTGGTGTTTTTTGAGGTTTCTTCAGTCGAAACGTTAGTACTTTCTATTGTAGCGGAGTCTGAAGTTCTTCCAGTTGCTGTCCCTTCTGCTCCATTTGTTGTGGCGCTGCCTGCTGCCTCGGCTATCTCTGTTCCGTTTACCTCACTTGTGGCGCTGCCTGCTGCCTCGGCTATCTCTGTTCCGTTCACCTCATTTGTGGCGCTGTTTACAGTCCCAGTCGTCGCTTTTCCTGTTCCATCACTTGTGGCGCTATTTGTCGTAACTACTTCAGTATTAGGATCTACAGTTTCTGTTGTTACGCCGTCTGTCGTCGATTTTGTAGTCTTGACTGTGACATTCTCTGCCGTTTCTGAGGGATGACTATTCTCTACGGCAACACCCTCAGTTACATCGGCATTGACCTTAACCTGCGCGGGCTCATTGGCATCTTCCTCGGGCGACAGGATGGCTCTCAGGGTGGCCATGGTGTTGGAAACTTCGGAGGTGGTCTCCTCGTGGGTCTTGAGCGATATCGGTTCCAGCCCGAATCCTTCCGGATAGATGTCCAAATTTTCGTCGGCTACGAAGAAGAAATAGTTTTCTTTTGTCGCTCTGAGTCTTCCGAGTCCCGGGAAAATGATGGTCTTTTTTACTTCCAACACTTTTCTGAGTTCTCTGAGGAAGTCACAGACGATGTCTGAGGCGATTTGCTTCTCGATTTTGTTGCTGCTTGCGTAGAAGTCTATAAGAGAGGTGTCCTGAGGATTCTCCTTTTGTCTGAAATATAGTCTTTTGTACGGCGGATTTATGGTATAGCCCTTGTCTGAGAAGACGGAAGGAACGAGTTCGGCTATGAAAGAGCCTAGTCCAGGCAGCGAGACTTCATCCTTATCAAGAATTATTTCCTTGACTATTTTAGACAAGAGGTCGATATCCATATTGATAATCTGTTTGTAAACTTTTTCAAATTCTATTGTTGGCAGTTCTCCGTCCACTCACCTTTGTGAGTATTTTCAGTCTGGTTCCTGTTTCTCATCTGTCGTATGCGCCCGGCACACTCTTTTTAAGAATCTTCAACCTTCGAAAATCCACAATCCATGGCTATTCGATTTCTAACGCTTACTGAGAGACAAAATATCGAATTTTTTTTTCTTTTAGGTCAATGTCGATAATTTCCTTTCAATCAATGCGATAGATGTTCCGCGGAATGATCTGCTCAAAAATTTCTTTACAAAGGTAGTAAAAAAAGTCAAAAAAAATTTGGAAACAAAGAAATTTGTCGTACCTTTGCAATCCCGAAACAAAACAACGGGGTTTAAATTCCTGAATAGCTCAGTTGGTTAGAGCATCTGACTGTTAATCAGAGGGTCCCAGGTTCAAGTCCTGGTTCAGGAGCAAATAGCTTGGGAGCATAGCTCAGTTGGTTCAGAGCGTCTGCCTTACAAGCAGAGGGTCGGGGGTTCGACTCCCTCTGCTCCCACTCAAGAGGTCACGATTTTTCGTGGCCTTTTTTCGTTGTTCGTCCAGCACGAACATACGGCTCAACGTAAAATCCCGGTTGATTTGCATTTCATAGTGCGTCTTTCGTTAGACACATTATCTTATATCGCCGGCGAAGGGAGGTACCGACGGAGACCTTCGCTGGCGCTCATCCCTCCGGCTGCCGGAAGCGTCCACATGAATTTAGACGTCCAGGTGCCAGGTGCCGTCGGTCAGCTTGCGTAACATGGATTGTGTTGCGGTGTGTATTGGCGGAGTTGAGAATTTGGTGTAAATAAGTGCCCTTTTTTACACCAAATGAATCAAATGAAACAAACGGTGTAAAAAAGCGCCATTATTTACACCATTTGTTTGCGTTAGTGTCAGTGGAGCGAAGAACTATAGCCGCCAGGTCCTATGAAAAAACATACAACCTGGCAGGAATCCTGATGAGTTATATTTATCACAATCTTCCGATTATTAATGTGTTACACCTAACAAATGCAACAAAACCATCCGCCAGGTCGTCTGACATATAATCGTAATATTGTACTATATGCCGATAACCCGGTGTCTGGACGGACTCTGGGTCAGGGGGAAACCCGTGGTCGCCGGTCGGTCTGGTAAATCGTCGCGTTCGGGTCGGCGCGGTAATGATTTTGGAGACCCTGATTATCAATAGATTGCAATAAAACCCCGCGCCGACCCTACTAATAGACAGGGAGTCGGCACGGTGACGTTTTAGAATCCTTAGACTATCAGTGTGTTACAGGGAGGGGCCGCGCCGACCCTCATCGGGCGGTAAGTGACAGCGATGAAGTTCTGTTTTTTTGCTATCTTTGGGATTATGATGTCCACTAAGTAACTCGATAATTGCTTCAGAGTTGGAGAAGATTTTTGTGAGTTGCTAAAAATCGCATAGTAATGACAGTAACTAATAAAACTACAGCCTATCTTGTGGCTATCCTCGCGACGATAGTCGTAATGTATTCATGTCCAGTTGATTGCCTCGCGTGCGCCGCCACTTCCGCGAAGGTCGCCTCTGTCCCGATGGTCGAATCCGTCTCGAAGTCCGCCTTTGTGGTGAATACCGACACTCATTCGCCGTCTGTTTCCATCGCACAAACCGCCACTTCTGCGAAGTCCGCCTCTGTCCCTATGGTCGAATCCGTCTCGAAGTCCGCCTTTGTGGTGAATACCGACACTCATTCGCCGGCCGCCACATCAGCGCAGATCACCTCCCTAGACGCCCTGCAGCGCCGTTTCGTGGACCTTCGTTTCGGTATGTTCATTCATTTCAATATGCCTACCTACGTGGACGAGGATTGGCCTGATCCGGATGCCTCGCCGGAACTGTTCAACCCTGTGAAACTGGATTGCCGTCAATGGGCACGTGCGGCGAAGTCTGCCGGGATGACCTACGGCTGCCTGACGACCAAGCACCATAGCGGCTTCTGTATCTGGGACACGAAAACGACAGATTACTCCGTGATGAGCAGTCCGTTCAAGCGTGACGTCGTAAAAGAATATGTGGACGCTTTCCGTGCCGAAAATCTGGACGTGATGCTCTATTATTCGATTCTGGATACCCATGCACATCTGCGTCCAGGCTGGATCGTTCCTGAGCATAAAGACATGGTAAAGAATCAGTTGCGCGAACTGCTTACCAACTACGGAAAGATATCCGCCATTATTATCGACGGATGGGATGCCCCGTGGAGCAGGATATCCTATGACCAGATTCCTTTCGAAGAAATATATACATTGATAAAATCCATACAGCCGGACTGCCTGGTGATGGATCTGAATTCAGCCAAATATCCTGCCGACGCATTGTTCTACACCGATATCAAATCTTATGAACAGGGCGCGGGGCAACACATTGATAAAGAGAGCAATGCGCTTCCGGCGCTGTCTTGTCTCCCGATTCAGAAGACCTGGTTCTGGAAGTCGTATTTCCCGCAGACACCGGTGAAAGATGCCGAGATGCTCGTGAAAGATAACATCGTTCCTATGGGTAAGGCATATTGTAACTTTATCCTGAATGTGGCGCCGAATCGGGATGGCCTGATGGACGACAACGCCCTGAAGGCATTGACCCAAATCGGAAAAATCTGGGCGAAAACTGAACCTGGAGCAGCGGGGGAGGCCGCGAAAGCGATTGACCCGAATTATGTGGCGGCGGATTTGCGTTTTTCGGAGTGCCCGGCCCCGATTATCGCGTCGAATCTGGCCAAGGGGCGCCGCGCGGACAGCAGTTGGAGTTACGATATGGAGATTTCCGAGTTCGCGGTGGACGACAATTTCGGGTCTGCTTGGGTCGCGAATGCGTTGGGCCCGGAGTGCCCGAATCTGCGGGTGTATCTCGATAAAGAGTTGTTGCTCAATATGATAGCTATCACGGAGGAGGTGGGTTCCGAGATCCGCGAGTACCGTCTGGACGCGCGCGTGAACGGCCAGTGGCAGGAGCTGATGCTGGTCCATGCTGACGCACAAAGTGCTTCCGCCGATGCCGGTGCCCTGCTGTCTTGTGCCAATGCTGCCTCGCCCGGGACTGACGCTGTTGTTTCTGTCAATGCTGGTGAGCGTGTGAGTTCGTCGACCATTGGCTCGCACATTTCCGAGGTTCGCCGGACTTCTGTGTCTGGAGGTCCTGTCTCGAATGGGGCTGCCGCTGTTGTTTCTGTCAATGCTGGTGAGCGTGTGAGTTCGTCGACCAGTGGCTCGCACAGTTCCGAGGTTCGTCGGACTTCTGTGTCTGGGAGTCCTGCCTCGCCCGCGACTGCATCTGTTGTTTCTGTCAATGCCAAGAAGTGTGGAAGGGTGACGGTGTTGCGCTTCAGTACTATTTATGCCGATGCGATTCGTATTACAGTCCTCGATTCACGTAAAACAAAAGCTCCCGACGGTGTCTATAGATCCGGAAGCACTGTCGCCATCTCTGAGCTCGGTGTATATCTCGAACGATGATAAGTGTGACCACGGTGCCCCGCCGGGACCTCTGGCCGCCTCTTGAAATACACGTTATGATAATCTGTCCGGGCTAAAACGATTTCCGCCGGACAAACTGTTTAAAATGAGCATTTTATCCGGTCAAAGGCCGGTTCTGCCGGACGTTTTTCTGGTTCAGTGCTAAGTAATCGTAGTTGCCGCCGACCACGGCCCAGCGCGACGTAATCGCGAAGACGCTTACGACGCCATCGCTAGCCGTAATCATCCACGTGGATTTAGAGCCCAGATCCCTGGTCCCGTCGGTCGGCCAGCGTAATATGGAGTGTGTCGCGATGGGTCTTGTCGGAGTTGAGAATTTGCATCAGAAACCTGTGGAGCAAAGAGCCCAGGTGCCGGGTGCCGATCGAAAGGTATGGCCGTCCGTGGCCATATGAACGGAAGGGGCCCACGCAGTGGGATGGATGAGCGCCAGCGAACCTTTCGACGGTACCCGGGACTTGGGCGGTGATATTTTTACGATATCAGAAATCCTTCGAGTGAAACATTGTCAAGTGCCGCCGACGAATCTACCTTACGCGGATGGACCTGCCGACACGCAGCGTCGTCTTGGTCGATATGCCGTTCAGGGCACAGAGACGTTTCACCGTCGTGTGGTACTTCACGGCGATAGAACCTAGCGTATCTCCGGAGCGGATCTTGTAATACTGCGCCTTGGCCAGTTCTGCCGCACGTGCAGCCGCCTCTTTCTCACGCAACTCCTGCTCCGCTGCCCTGGCGGCGTAATAAGTCGAATCTGCCTTCATGATGAGATAATCTTCCTCATCACTTTCAGGAATATACTTGCTGCCGGCATTCAGGAAACGCTTCTTGAGAATGAACAGACGATGCCTGAGAGAACCCTCTTCGAAATCGATCAGCCATTGAGGATCGAACGCGAAACCACAGTAACGTGTCTCGAAATGCAGATGCGAACCCGTAGACCTTCCTGTCGAACCTCCAAGTCCGATCGTCTGACCTGCTGTCACCCATTCGCCTGGAGTCACAAGCCTCTTCGAGAGATGACCGTAGAAAGTCTCCAGGCCACTCTCGTGACGGATAACCACAAGATTGCCGTAACCTCTGTAATACTTTGACATTCTGACCTTTCCTGAGAAAGCAGCCACGACAGGAGTCCCCGTCTTGAGAGGAAGATCCACACCCATGTGCCTGCGCCCGTGTCTGTAACCGAAAGGAGAATATACCTTAGTCTGGTAAGGACAATGATATTCTTTCAATGTATCTACGACCCAAATGGAAATGTCGTCGTTCAAGTCCTTCAGTTCCATTTTGTAAGGATTCGGATACTCGTCACTCCAATACCTGTTGAAAATCTCGGAGTGGGAAGAAACTGAAGGGTCTTTATAATATTTCCAAGTATGATTGGCCATCAGCAAAATCTTCACTGCCGGATTACCTGTATCCAATGTGTCGATAGGTGCTGCCGAAGAAGGGTCGATAGACTTTACCGGCTCCAATGCCGGCCTAGGTACCAGTAACGTGGCACGACTCATCGTCATGACCGTGTCCTCTTTTGCTTTAGTCTTTATATTTTGCTCTGACACAGACGGCTTCGCCTGAGCTCCAGTGAAAACCATCAGCGTGAGAGCAGCGGCTGAAATAATCTTTGAAATTCCAGATATCATCTTATAGTTAAAGGAAAAATTAGGGTGACTAATGCTTAGTCACCCTATGGTTTATTATACCTCAGCGCCGAACTGACTCTGAAGCAGACTCTTGACTTCTGCGACCTTCTTGTCCAATAACTCCTTGGTGGTAGCCTCGCAGATGAATCTCAGATAAGGCTCCGTGTTGGAAGGCCTGATGTTGAACCACCAGTCAGGGAACTCTACACGATAACCGTCGAAATCCATGAATGCGGTAGGTTTCTCCTGCTCCTCGAAATGAGCTTTCACGGCATCCATTGCACCCTGCTTGTCAGTCAGTTTGAAATTGATCTCACCTGAATTCTGGTAACGTGCGATTTTTCCGATAATCTGGCTGAATGAAATGCCCTCTTTCTTCAAGTTCGCCAAAACCCTGAGAATGAGGATAGAAGCGAGCAAACCGCTGTCGGAATAAAAGAAATCCTTGAAATAATAATGTCCGGCAAGTTCACCGCCCCAGATACCGTCGATCTCGCGGAGCCTTCTGGCAGCATTTGCCCTGCCGACCTTCCATGTATACATCTTCGCACCCATTGGCTCGAGATATTCACCTATGGCCTTGGAACTTCTGATATCCTGGATAACATATCCTTTCTCTCCGCGCTCGCCGATGAAATAATGTCCAAGCACAGCAATCATAAGATCAGGAGAAACGAAATTACCCTTCTCGTCCACAAACATGACACGGTCAGCATCACCATCATAGATGACACCCGCATCTGCACCTGTCTTCTTTACGAGTTCCTCGAGAGCCACTACATTCTTATGTATAAGTGGATTAGGCTCGTGATTAGGGAAGGTGCCGTCCATCGTATCGAAAATATACTCTGGAGCATCACCGAAAATCTGTTTTGCGAAAAGTGAACTCATGCCGTTCGACAAGTCGAAAGCGAGTTTAAGTCCACTGAGATCTCCCATATATTTCTTGAGGAACGCGAGATAATCCTCGCGGATATCTTTCTGGAAAACCTGGCCGCGCTTCTCCGCTACAGGAGTCGCCTTACCGGCATTGATCCAAGCCTCGATCTGGCCGAGTCCGGTGTCATAGCCGACGGGGAGGGCGTTCTCGCAGGAAACTTTCATTCCGTTGTACTCCTTCGGATTGTGCGAAGCGGTAATCTGGACAGAAGCCTTGAACCCGTAGTTTGCGGTCCCGAAGTAAACCATCGGAGTTGTGCTGAGACCGATATCGTAAACGTCTGCGCCTGCGTCAGTTATACCCTTCAGCAAGTATTCGTGGATCTCATCTGAAGAAACTCGGCAGTCGCGTCCTACCAAAACTTTATCTGTTTTAAGCAGCTTGGGGATGAAATATCCTACCTTGTAAGCTGTGTTCTTGTCGAAATCCACATTGTAGATTCCTCGTATGTCATATGCATGAAATGCTCCCATAATTATTTTAATTTAGTGTTATAATGAGCTGAAACCTTTCCCTTGGAAATATTCAGCAACTTCTTGGCTACCATTTTTTTACGAATAGGTGCGAGGTGGTCTACGAACATGTCTCCATCCAAGTGTGACATCTCATGCTGCACCATTCTGCAGGCGAATTTGTCGAACTTCTCAGTGACCTTTTCGCCGTTCTCGTTATAATACTCCACGGTGATGGAAGCAGGACGCTTCACGTCGCCGTAGATCCCCGGAATACTCAAACAACCTTCTGAATACACATTTTCATCCTCGCTCTCCTCGATAATCACAGGATTAATCATAGTGCGCTTGAAGTCCTTCAGATAATCGTAAACATCCACCATGCCTGTGCCGTCCACGATGAGCGCCCTTTTGCTGACGCCGATCTGAGGAGCCGCAAGCCCGCAACCGTCCGCGTGGGCCAATGTCTCTTTCAGATCTTTCACAAGATTCGAGATGTATTCCTTATCGTTTAAGTCAATGTCTTCCGCTTTGGCTCTGAGCACTTCTGAGCCATATATATAAATAGGTTGTATCATATTGTTTAATTATTATCAATTATTGCAAACGCTACCGTCTGCGTTTTTTCTTTCCGGATACGTTTCTGGACAATGTCTCCGGTATGGGGCAATTCAAGGTTTCAAAAGACATGCCATTGGACGAAGACGAGCCGGTGCGGTCCAGATAACTTTGCAGAATAATGGCTGCACTGATTTTATCCACTGATGCCTTGTCTCTTCTTTCCGATGCTTTCATACCGCCGTCTATCATCGCCCTATGCGCCAGAACAGACGTAAACCTTTCATCTTCAAGCGTTACCGGTATATTCGGGAAATGCTTTGCGAGTTGCTTCAGGAACACTTCCACATCAGCAGCCGCTTCGGAAGGCTGTCCGTTCATATTTATCGGATAACCTACGACAAAACGTACAATGGTCTCCTGTTCAGCATATTTTTGAAGATATTCTATTATATTTGCACTTTGCACGGTTTCCAGAGCGGACGCAAAGATGCGGAGGGGATCGCTGACCGCGACTCCTATCCTTTTTCTTCCGTAGTCTATGCCGATTATTCTGTCCATATCTGTGCAAAGTTAATAATATTTGTCGAAATCATGGCTAAACAGGCAAAAGGACCGAAAGTAGAGCATTTCAGAATATCGCTTATCGATGACATGACCCACAAGCAATTATGGGTCATGCGCTTCACGAGGGTCAGTTTTTTCGTGTTTTTGATATCTGCAGTGATGGTCATTATGGCTGTCTCATTTTCATTGATAGCATACACTCCGATACGCACATTCATCCCGGGTTATCCGGATGCCCATACCAAGCGTGCGGCCATCAACAACGCCATAAAGGTGGATTCTCTCCAGAATGTCATATATACATGGATGTTCTATGCGGATAATCTGAAAAAGGTCATGGAAGGGGAAGACCCTGTCGCTATCGACAGCATTATCCGTAATACTGCATCAGAAATCAGTGCTGAAAAAGCAAAGAAAAATCTCGGTGAACGTGATTCCCTGTTGAGGGAGAATGTGAAGCAGGCCGAACAGTTCGGACTTTCACAGTCACTGAAACGAGACTTGCCTATAGAAGGAATACATTTCTTTACACCGCTGAAAGGTGTTGTCTCTCAGGGATATGACCAAATACTTCACCCCTACATTGACATAACCGCTCCTGCGAATTCGGTGGTGATGTCGGTTCTGGACGGGACGGTGATCGGGGCCGGCTGGAGCGACGACTCGGGATATACGATACAGATACAGCACTCCGATGACTTGGTGTCGGTGTATAAACATAATCAGAAATTGTTGAAAAAAACAGGGGACAAAGTTTCTGCAGGCTCGCCTGTGGCTCTTGTCGGGAATACGGGAGCGCTTACGACAGGTGACCATCTGCACTTCGAGTTGTGGTATAAAGGAGAAGCTGTGGACCCTACAAAATACATTAATTTCTAATGACTGGAAAAAGAAAGATAGCCATCCTCGGCTCTACAGGATCTATAGGAAAGCAGGCTTTGGATGTCGTGAAGCAGCATAGTGATTTGTTCGAAGTGGAACTGCTCACGGCTAACAATAGCTCGGAACTGCTTATCAGGCAGGCACTTGAGTTTAAGCCGAACAATGTCGTAATATGTAATCCTGACAAGTATGATGAGGTGGCGGATGCGTTGCAACCACATGATATAAAGGTCTTTGCGGGAATGGACTCAGTCTGTGACCTCGTCGGTGCAGAAGACATTGACATAGTCCTTACTGCGCTGGTGGGATTCAGCGGGCTCAGGCCTACGGTCGCGGCGATCAAGGCCGGGAAGGTGATTGCGCTGGCGAACAAGGAGACGCTGGTGGCGGGCGGTCCGGTGGTGACGGCGCTGGCGAAGCAATACAAGACTCCGATTCTCCCGGTGGATTCCGAGCATTCCGCTATATTCCAATGCCTTATGGGCGCTGCGGGTAATGCTGTGGAGATGATTCACCTTACGGCTTCTGGCGGACCTTTCCGTACTTGGGAGCGTGAAAAGATAGCGGCTGCCACATTCGCGGAGGCATTGCATCATCCTCAGTGGCACATGGGCGCCAAAATCACCATCGATTCAGCTACCATGATGAACAAAGGTTTCGAGATGATCGAGGCGAAATGGCTTTTCGATGTCGCGCCTGAGAAAATCAACATAGTCGTTCAGCCTCAGTCTATTATACACTCTATGGTAGAGTTTGCGGACGGTGCTGTTATCGCCCAGCTCGGATGCCCGGATATGCGTGAACCTATCCAGTTTGCGTTGAGTTTTCCGGACCGTCTGACGCTGGACAACAAGAAACTGGACTTTGCATCTTTGGGGACATTGACCTTCGAAAAGCCTGATATGGAGAAGTTTCCGTGTCTCGGGCTCGCGTTCGAGGCTATCGGCAGGGGAGGAAACATCCCTTGCGTCATGAATGCTGCCAACGAAGCCGCCGTGGCATCTTACCTGCGCGGCGAAATCGGTTTCTACGACATTTCTGACATTATTTCAGACTGTATGGCTGGTGCGGAATTTGTTGAGAATCTTACGATAGACGATTTGATTGCTATCAACGACGAGACATACAGAATAGCCGCAGAGAAATGTGCGGTGCGCAAAACAGTAAAGTAATATGGCGATATTGATGAAAGTGCTGCAGGTTATCATAGCCTTTTCAGTGCTTATAGCTATACATGAATTTGGACATTTTTTCTTCGCCCGCATCTTCGGAATACGTGTGGACAAGTTCTTCCTTTTCTTCGATGCCGGAGGGGTTAAACTGTTCAGTACCAAGACTTCCAAATGGTTCACGAAACTGTTTCCGAAATTCAGGGACAAGGAAACTGAATACGGAATCGGCTGGCTGCCGTTGGGAGGATATTGCAAAATCAACGGAATGATAGACGAGTCCATGGACACGGAAATGCTCAAGCACGATCCGCAACCATGGGAATTCCGCTCCAAACCGGCTTGGCAACGCCTTCTGGTGATGGCCGGCGGAGTGCTGTTTAATTTCATTTTCGCGATTTTCATCTATATCGGGATGCTCGCGACGGTCGGGAACGACTATTTGAGCAATGAGGACAATAGTATCTATGTCAATGATTTGGCTTACGATATGGGTTTCCGCACCGGTGACAGAGTCCTGAGTTTCGACGACTATATTCCGGAAGATTTCGCCATGCTGCAGGCTGACCTTGCAAGACGTGACGTGAAGATAGCCAAAGTGTTACGCGGAACCGACACAGTCTCGCTTTACATCGACCACAGTCGGATCGGCGAAGTCCTGAACTCCCCGGGAATGTTCTCCCTCGCCATCCCTTTCATCGTCGATTCGCTCGCCGCGGGTTCTGTCAATGCCGGGGCTGATATCGAGCACGGCGACCGCGTAATCGGAATCGACACCACCAGAATCGCCTACCTCCAGGACGCTTGGAAGGCGCTTCAGGCCAATGCCGGACGACGCGTCGATGCCTCCATTCTAAGAGGACAGGATACTGTCAATGTTCCTCTGCAGGTGGATACGGCGGGAAAAATAGGCGTGGCCCTGCAGGTTCCAGGTCTTCAGAAACGTGAATATACACTTGCGCAGGCTATCCCTGCCGGTTTCAAATATACGATAGATATGGTAACCGGCTATGTTCGTGACCTTAAGTTGGTTGCGACGCCGAGCACAGGCGCATACAAATCAGTGGGCAGTTTCATAGCCATAGGACAAGTATTCCCGTCCACATGGAACTGGCTTATATTCATGAATTTACTTGCGCTGCTTTCGATTATGCTCGGCGTCATGAACCTCATACCCATCCCTGGACTTGACGGAGGACATATGCTTTTCGTGCTTTGCGAGATGATAACGGGAAAGAAGCCGGGCGACAAGTTCATTATGGCTGCACAAGTATTTGGAATGTTCATTCTGTTGGCTATCATGGTGATGGCTTTCGGAAACGATATTGGAAGACTTATACGATAACTTTTAAAATATAATATTATGAATATCAAACGTCTGGTAGCATTGACCTTAGCCCTCACGGGTATCCTGGCTATGCTGGCGTCCTGCAAGGGCGGCTCTTCCAAACCTTTATTGCCGAACGTGAGCGGAAAGGCCGGAGAGGTAATTGTAGTGATGAATAAGGATGATTGGGATGGAAACTTGGGAGCGGCCACTCGAGATCTGCTGGCCTCCGACTATCCTTTCCTGCCTCAGAGAGAACCGCTTTTCTCTGTGGTCAATGTCCCTGTGGCCGGATTTGCTGACTTGTTCAAGATTCATAGAAATATACTTATATATAATATAGCTCCGGATGTGAAGAAAAGCGGAGTCATTTACGTGAGCGACAAATGGGCCTATCCTCAGTGCATCGTCCAGATCTCAGCTCCGAGCAGCGATTCTGCCGCCACCATCCTGAAAGAGAATGGTGAGAGGGTGGTCAATGCCATCGAACAGGCTGAGCGTGACAGGGTTATCGCCAACTCCAAGCGCTACGAGGAGCCGAGCATCCCTCCTGCAGTGAAGGAGATGACAGGCGGTTCTCCACATTTCCCTACAGGATATAAACTGAGAAAGAAGACGGAAGATTTTCTGTGGATTTCCGACGACAAGCAGTACGTTACACAGGGAGTGTTCGTCTACAAATATCCTGCAGCGGCGAGTGACAACTTTACAGAAGCCAATATTATCGCTCACAGGAATCAGTTTTTGAAAGAAAACGTTCCGGGAATGTTCGACAATACTTATATGATTACAAATGAATTGGCTACTCCGTCCGTGCAGTTCATACGTTTCCGTGGACGTCAGTTCGCTGAGACCAGGGGATTGTGGGAGGTGCACGGCGACTTTATGGGAGGTCCGTTCGTGTCACATTCATTCTATAGCCGCGACGGCAAGTATATAATAGTCCTCGACGGTTTCGTTTATGCGCCTAAGTATGATAAGCGTCAGTATCTCAGGCAGGTAGAGTCGATTTTGTATTCTTTCGAATGGGATAAAGAATAAAAAAGTGAAGCAATCTTGCCTGAAAATGTTAAAAATATTTTGAGGAGAAAAAAATAATATATACCTTTGCAATCCCTTAAAACTCCAACCGAGTTTAAGAAGGTAAGTCTGGTGGGTTCGTATAACGGTTAGTACTCGAGATTTTCATTCTCGCAATAGGAGTTCGATTCTCCTACCCACTACTAATAATTAAAAAATAAAAACAATGGCAAATAACGCATCTGCTGAAAAGTGCATTCGCCAGAGCGAAAGGCACAGATTGCATAATAAATATTATGCGAAGACTACAAGGAATGCTATACGTGCGATCAGAAATACGACAGATAAGAAAGCTGCCGAGGCTAATGCCCCTAAAGTATATGCCATGATCGACAAACTCGCTAAGGTAGGCATCATTCACAAGAATAAAGCTGCTAACCTTAAGAGTGGAATAGCACTCTACATCAACAAGCTGGCGTAAGCTTTTGAATTAAGGTCAGCGGGATGTAGCGCAGTTGGCTAGCGCACTACGTTCGGGACGTAGGGGTCGTGCGTTCGAGTCGCATCATCCCGACTTGCAATAGAGAAGTTCAGTAATGAACTTCTTTTTTCTTTTTATGCGACTTTCAAGTCGCTCTGTCCGTCAATAGCCGGAACCCATGACGCGACTTTTGCAGCGGCGGAGCGCACAGCTCCGACCTCGTGCCGGCGAAGCCCCATTGTGGGGCAGGGGTAAAACCGTTGTTTCTCTTAATGAACAAATCACCGTTTCCGATAAGCCGGCGGCGCGGGTGGCCGCCGAAAGGCATGGCCATCCGCGGCCCTGTAAGCGGAAGGGGCCCAGCTCCGCTGGGAAGGATGAGCGAAGCGAACCTTTCGGCGACCACCCGCGCCGCCGGCGTCGTCACCTAATCGCTTGTGATCTGGGGCTGTTGCCTATGGAGTGTCTTAAAAGTGATATTAATACGCCCGTTGTTCGCTTTGTATAGGGCCTAAATGTAGTATTTCTCACATTATTCAAGTTCTGTATATATCTTTGCACCGAACTTAATAATTTGAATACATGGAATACTTCATTCGGACATTTGAGAATACGCTCCGCAACTGCTGGGACAAACCCGCACTCGACGAATACAAAACCTCGAGCATATCATATGGCCAGCTCGCTGCCGACATCGAAACCATCCATCTCTACTTCAAGGCCGCTGGCCTGGAATACGGCGACATAATAGCCATCAACGCCAGAAGCAGTGCCAACTGGATAAAGACATTCATGGCAGCCATCTCAGGCGGGTATGTCGCAGTCGAACTTTTCAACGGCTATACCCCCAAAGATACACAGGCATTGGTCCATCACTCTGACAGCCGAATCCTCTTTACTGAAAAGAATATCTTCAACGGTATGGACATCGAAACCATGCCTAACATCATGGGAGTAATCGACCTGCATTCCGGCGAACTGCTCGCTTCAAGAGGAGATTTCGCCAAGATCTATATAGACAGAGACCAGCTCTTCGCTGCAGCACATCCAAATGGGTTCACGTCTGACGATGTCCATTATGATGAGCGTCCGATGGATGAGTTGTGCGCCATAATGTACACCTCCGGTTCTACCGGATTCCCTAAGGGCGTTATGCTTACTGTTCGTAACTTCAGTGCGAACATAGACATGATACCTACGCATTGTCCTTATCATGAGGGAGACAACTACGTCAGCGTCCTTCCTTACGCACATATATTCGGACTTACATTCGACGGAATAGCACCTCTCTGCTTCGGTATGCATCTGGTAGTGCTCTTCATCCCTCCTGTACCTTCGAACTTGAAACCGGCTCTCCGTGAGTTCAGGCCAAGAGTATTCTTCGCTGTCCCGCTGATCCTGAGGAAGATGATAGAAGATACCATCGGTGAATTCATAAACAGCAAGTCAGGCAAGGCCAAACTCGACAATTACCAGCAAAATCCTGATTTCTGTGACGCTTTGAGGACTATCTTCATGGAAGGTATGGGCGGCAATATCGAAGAGTTCGTGACTGGCGGTGCTGCCATTCCGGACAGAATCGAGCAGCTTCTTGCGATCAGACTCAAGACTCCTTTCGTTACCGGCTATGGTATGACAGAATGCGCTCCGCTTATCAGTGTGGGACACCTCGGAAGTTATAAACTCAAATCTGTCGGTGAATACGTACAGGAGCATGTTTCAGTCCGTTTCGACTCTAAAGATCCTGAACATGTTGCAGGTGAGCTCCTTGTAAAAGGTGATGTAGTGTTCGCAGGCTACTATAAGAACGAGGAAGCTACCAAGGCAGCCTTCACCGAAGATGGCTGGTTCCATACCGGAGACCTCGGAACCATGGATAAAGACAATACGCTTTTCCTCGTCGGAAGATGCAAGAGCATGCTGCTTTCTTCCAACGGGCAGAACATCTATCCGGAGGAAATCGAGGTGGTTCTAAATAATATGCCTTTTGTCGCTGAGTCCCTAATTGTCAGCAGAAAGGAAAAACTTGTGGCGTTGATCGTTCCTGATCAGAATGCTCTCGCAGATGCCGGAACCGATGCCGACAACCTGACGAAAATCATGGACGCCAACTTGGCAGCATTGAACAAAATAGTTCCTGCTTATTCGGTGGTATCGTCGTATGAAATTCAGCTTGAGCCTTTTGCGAAGACACCTAAGGGCAGTATCAAGCGTTTCATGTACGTTTAGAAAACAATATCATTAACAATATAATACACTATTCCGGAGTTGAAATCATACTCCAAAATGACAGCTGTCATCTTTCCGGGTGGCGGCTGTTGTTTTAATGTCATAGTCCGTGATTTGAAAAAGTCGGAATAGTTCCGTAATTTTGTAAGTTATAACGTTTAGAAATATGAACGGAAGATATACTGATAAAAAATACCTCATCGAGACGGTAGTACCTTGCTTCGATGTGGACTCTGAATTCAAGATGAAGCCGGCTGCATTTATGGACTTGGCGCAAGAGATTGCATATCAGGCTGCTACAGCACTCGGATTTGGTTATGATGCTCTTCAGAAAGAAGGTAAGGCATGGGTGTTGTCCAGAATGAACTTCAAATTCCTCCGCCATCCGGTATGGAGGGAAGACATTGACCTATACACGTGGCATAAAGGACCTTACGGGCCTTTTTATCTCAGGGATTTCATCCTTAAGAGCAGGGAAGGCGAGGCTTTGGTGGTCGCGACCAGCTCGTGGGTCATCCTGGATGTGGAAAAAAGATCATTGTGCCGTACGGCAGAAGTTGTGGAGATGATTCCCGAAGGCTCTGTATGTCAGGATAATGCGATAGAAAAGCCGGCAGATAGAGTCATGATGCCGCGTGGGGTGGAACCTGTTTCTGCAGGAGTCCACAAAGTGGAATACTCTGATGTGGATCTTCTCGGACATACGAACAATGCGAGATATGTCGTCTGGGCGATGGACTGCATCGACTATGAAGAGTTGAAGGGGCATCCGGTAAAGGAAGTTACCGTCAACTTCAATCATGAGACCAGGCCAGGTGAGGAGATTGTTCTCGATAAAGTGAAGAAAGTCGCTGAAGATGGCACCGTAAGTTATTTTGTGGAAGGAAAGACTGATGGAAAATCCGCTTTCTGTGTCAGGATTGATTATTAATTAGATAATTATACTATTATTTATGCATGATTTGTTTTTAGGTACTGGCATAGCCCATACCATCCTGCTTTTTGCCACGGTAATCGCTCTTGGCCTTTACCTGGGCAGATTCAAGTTCAAGGGAATCTCCATCGGTTCTACCTGGATTCTCTTCATCGGTATTTTGCTTAGCCATTTCGGCTTGCGTGGAGATCCTCGTATTCTTGCTTTTATGAAGGATTTCGGACTTATTTTGTTCGTGTTCAGTATCGGTCTTCAGGTAGGTCCTGGTTTCTTCCACTCATTCAGGAAGGGAGGTCTTACCATGAATATGTTGGCTGTGACTCTCGTGATGCTTGCAGTCATTATGACTTATGTCATCCATCTTGTTACAGGTGAAGACCTTCGTACTATGACCGGTGTTATGTCCGGAGCCGTTACGAATACACCTGGTCTAGGTGCAGCCCAGCAGACATTGTCAGACTCCATGATTGCAGACGGATTAGGACAGACGGCTGCTTCTGAGGCTACCTCATCTATCGCTTCGGCTTACGCTGTAGCTTACCCTATCGGTGTACTTGGTGTAATTATCCTTCTCATTTTCTTCAAGGCTATCTTCAAGGTGGATCTGAATCACGAAAAGGAACTTTTGGATAATGAGGGCAAACTCGGTACAGGTGCCATCCGTGCCAGCTATCTGGTGAAGAACCCTGCAGTTTACGGACGCAAAATTTCAGAAGTTACAAAGGATAACGGAGACAAGTTCGTCATTTCCAGAATTATGCGTGACGGAGAACTTTTCGTTCCGGCTTCAGATACTGTCCTTAAAGAAGGAGACAAGCTTCTCGCCATTACCTCTCAGGATTCCGAGTATCTCGTGAAAATACTCTTCGGTGATGAAATCGAAATGAGTTACAGGGAGTGGGATAACCAGGATGCTCCTCTCGTGGCCAGAAAGATTACTGTCACCAAGTCGTCTATCACCGGACGTAGCCTCCGTGACCTTAATGTGAGATCTATCTACGGTGTTTCTGTAACCCGCGTATTCCGTTCAGGTGTAGAACTTGTAGCCCGTCCTGACCTTTATCTCCATGTGGGAGACAGCCTTCTCGTCGTAGGTCCGGAAGATTCCATCGACAAGGTTGCAGGTCTGTTCGGTAACAAGGCAGCAAGCCTCAGCCATCCGAACCTTATTCCTATCTTCTTCGGTATTGTTATCGGTGTGTTTTTCGGATCACTTCCTATCAAGTTCCCTGGCATTCCTCAGCCGATCAAACTCGGTCTTGCAGGTGGTCCGCTCATTATCGCTATCCTTCTCGGATACTTCGGACCTAAGCTCAAGATTACTACATATACTACATTGAGTGCCAACATGATGATTCGTGAAATCGGTATCTCGTTCTTCCTTGCGGCTGTCGGACTCGGCGCAGGTGAAAACTTCGTAAGCTCCATTATGAACGGCGGTTACTGGTGGATTCTTTATGGTGCTCTCATAACTCTTGTTCCTGTAACTTGTGTATGCTTGCTTGCCCGTCTCGTGTTCAAACTGAATTTCTACCAAATCTGCGGTTTGATATCCGGAGGTACCACGAACCCTCCAGTGCTTGCTTTCTCACAGGAAGTTTATGGAACTGATTATCCGTCCATCAGCTATGCGACTGTTTACCCGTTGACTATGTTCATGCGAGTTCTCATGGCCCAGCTGATAATTTTGTTTACACTATAATGTTTGATTTGATTTATCCCCCGTCTCCGGCCGAAGTCTTGCCTAAACCTACGGCTGAAAACCCTGTCGCGCCGGCGACGGGCGGTTCTGAAATGTTACCCGTCATCAGGGAGAATGGCCTGGTATACGCGCAGGCATCCAGGGCATACTGCCATGGCGGGTCCATGTTACTTCACCCAGTCGTGCATCTTCATATAATCAACAGGTATGACCAATTGTATCTCCAGAAGCGTTCTATGAAAAAGGATCTTCTTCCAGGTCGATGGGATACGGCTGTCGGTGGTCATGTGGACTATGGTGAACATATAACAGAAGCCCTGTTCAGGGAATCCCGTGAAGAACTTAAATTCGTGGAATACAATCCGATATGGCTCGGTAACTATGTCTTCCAAAGTGATGTGGAGAGAGAGTTTGTGAACATCTTTGCTGCAGTGGGAAATTTCACTCCGCAGCCCGATCTCGACGAGGTGGATGAGGGCCGTTATTGGTCTATGGAAGAAATCGAAGAAAGTTTGGAAAAATCCATCTTTACTCCTAACTTTGAGAGTGAGTTCAGGAGAATACGCAAATCTCTCGAAGCTTTACTTTAGAATCTAATAACATTGTGATATGGCCACATTCAAAATCATACAGGATGTCCCTGTAAAAAGCACAGCAGATCTGCGCAAAATAGCAGCAGAACTTAATGAAGATTTCGTTCTTATAAATACAAAACCATTCCCATGTGAGCTTGGTTATCTTTCACTTGAAAGATTTGCTGAAATCGCTGAGTATACTGATGCGGATATGCTTTATTCTGATCATTATGAGGTCGTTACGAATGTTGAGGGGAAAGAGGAAATACGTCGTCATCCGGCGATTGAGTGCCAGAAGGGTGCATTGCGTGATGATTTCGATTTCGGTCCTGTCCAGGTGTTCAAGACGGAACCGTTCAAGCAGGCTGTGGCTGAAATGGATGTGGACTATTCATTCGGTGCCATGTATGACCTCCGTCTCAGGATGAAGAACATCGTCCATATCGGAGAATACTTGTATACCGAAGTGGAGACAGATACCAGAAAGTCAGGTGAAAAGCAGTTCGATTATGTGAATCCCCGCAACAGGGAAGTGCAGATCGAGATGGAGAACATCTGCACCGCATACTTGAAGAGAATCGGAGCATATATTGCGCCGGGATTCAAGCAGGTAGAACTCGACCCGTCTGCGAAATTCGAAGTGACCGCTTCCGTAGTCATTCCGGTATTCAACCGTGTACGCACTGTGGCAGACGCTGTAAAGAGCGCTCTCTCACAGGAATGTGACTTCGACTTCAACGTCATCGTAGTGGATAACCACTCCACCGACGGCACATCTGACGTCTTGGCCAAGATCGACGACCCGAGACTCGTAGTCATTGTCCCGGACAGAAACGATCTCGGAATCGGCGGCTGCTGGAACATGGCCGTCCATAGCGAGCATTGCGGAACTTATGCGGTCCAGCTCGACAGCGACGACGTTTACAAGGACGCGACCACACTTCAGAAAGTGGTGGATGTCTTCAAGAAAGAAGGCTGCGGCATGGTGATCGGCTCTTATGAAATGACCGACTTCAACATGAACCTCCTGCCTCCGGGACTTATCGACCACAAAGAGTGGACAGATGACAACGGACGCAACAACGCATTGAGAATTAACGGATTGGGTGCTCCGAGAGCGTTCTACGTTCCGCTGCTCAGGAAGATCAACTTCCCGAATTGCAGCTACGGCGAGGACTATGCTGTCGGTCTGCGCATCAGCCGCGAGTACCGCATCGGCCGCATCTATGAGCCGATCTACTGCTGCCGCAGATGGGAGGGCAACTCCGACGCGGCTCTCGATATCAGTAAGGTCAATGCCAATAATCTCTATAAGGACAGCATCCGTACTTGGGAACTCGAAGCACGTCTTTCACTTAACGGTAATAATTAATTGCCTATGGAAGACGGTATCATAAGCAAATTCGTACTCGACCAGTTGTCAGTTTGGCCGCTTGCAGCGGCGAACTTCCGTGCGTTGAAAAACGTCGAAGTGCGTAATCTTGAGGTAAATGGCCTGGATGTAAAACTCCAGCACAACCCGGGAAGGATAAAATCTTCTGCAGCTAAAGTGGATACGGCATCCCTGAAAGCGAGGAAATGTTTCCTTTGTGCAGATAACCGTCCTTCCGAACAGATGAAGTTGAAATTCGAGGGACGCAAAGACCGCAAATACGATGTCCTCATAAATCCATATCCTATTTTCCCTGAGCACCTTGTAATCGCCAGAGATGAACATGTGCCTCAGTCCATTTGGAACAGGATGGTGGATATGACAGACTTGGCGCGTCACTATCCTTCGTTTACGATTTTCTATAACGGACCGAAATGCGGAGCGTCTGCACCTGACCATTTCCATTTCCAGGCCTGTCCACGCGGCCTCATGCCACTGGAAAACGACATTGACAAAAACCTGGATCTGGTGGACGGACAGTCGGTCCCGGCAGGCTCGCCTCTGGAGTACCTGACCTCAGTCCAGGACGCCAGCCTCTATCATTACGACAAATTCACGAAAGGCGTCTTCGTCCTTAAGGCGAGAACCTCCAAATCCATGGCGAAACTTTTCTATCGCCTTTTGGACTGTCTCCCGCAGCGCGAAGATGAAACCGAGCCGATGTTCAATCTGCTGACATGGTACAAAGTCTCTCCGAGCAAGAAAGTTTCAGGCATTTCCCACGGACGTTTCGGCGAATACAGGGCAGTGCTGCTCGCGCGCGACAAGCACCGTTCGCACCACTATTTCGATGAGGGTCCAGACCATCTGACCATGAGCCCCGGCTGTGCCGACATGGGCGGCCTGTTCATCGTTCCGAATGCCGACGATTACGCGAAACTCGATGCCCGTCTCCTGAAAGAAATGCTCGCCGAGGTTTCTGTCAATGCTGATACTGAGAGGGATATAATCTGGAAGCTGACACGTACCCAGCCTGAAGTTCAGGTAGGCATCATGTCGGGCGACGAGATAGAATTCGAGATCATTTCCGACGGGGCAGGCAAGCAGAAAGTCTCTTATGAGAACGGAAAGATATCCTATAACGGAACCCTTTATGATGAATTGGTGTTCGATGCGCAGACCATGTCTTCCATGTTTGCCGAGCCGACATTCATTCTTTATGGGGTGACCATCGGTGTGGGATTCCATTGGGAAAGAAAACAAGTGCAGAAATTCGCCGGATCGCTGAAGTTTATCGTGGATAACGGTAAAGTCACAGCGGTGAATGTCATAGGTGTGGAGGATTACCTGCTCAGCGTGATATCTTCAGAGATGAAGGCGAGCGCTTCGCTGGAATTCCTTAAGGCACATGCTGTGATTTCCAGGTCATGGCTCTTGTCTCAGATCGAGGCCCGAAAGTCTGCTGCTAAAGAGGTAAAGTCTTCAGTGAAAGAAGATTACACTGAGAATGGAGTACATCATTACGTAAGATGGTACGACAGGGAAGACCATACCTTGTTCGATGTATGCGCAGATGACCACTGCCAGAGATATCAGGGACTTACATTGGCCATCGGTGAGAACGTGCGCAAGGCCGTAGACCAGACTTGGGGAAAAGTCCTTATGTATGACGGAAAACTTTGTGATGCCAGATTCTCGAAAAGCTGCGGCGGAATGATGGAACACTTCAGTTCATGCTGGAGCGACGAAGACTTTCCATATCTGGCAGCTGTTCCTGATACCGCTTCAGAGAATGCTGCGGCTGTTCCTGATCTTACGAAGGAAGAGAATGCTGAGAAATGGATTATGGGCGAGATTCCGGAAGCTTCCGAATCATTCTGCAATACATCTGATGAAAAGATTCTGTCTCAGGTACTTAATGATTATGACCTGGAGACTAAGGACTTCTTCAGATGGCAGATTTCGTATACGAGAAAAGGTATTTCTGACATTATAAAAGAACGCTCAGGACAGGATATCGGACTGTTCGAGTCCATGACTGTCATCTCACGCGGTCCGTCAGGCAGGATTACCGAACTTCTGATCAAGGGCTCCAAGAGTTCTATGCAGATAGGTAAGGAGCTTGTCATCAGGAAGTTCCTGTCTACATCACACTTGAAGAGTTCTGCTTTCGTGTTTAAAATCACGAAGTCAGAAACATCACCTGAAGAAGATATAATAACGCTATATGGAGCCGGATGGGGCCATGGTGTAGGATTGTGCCAGATAGGTGCTGCCGTCATGTCTGAAAAAGGCTATGACTATTCGCAGATACTTGCACATTACTATCCCGGCAGCCGGCTTGTAAACAAAGACAGAAATGAATAAAATAGCAAACGGCAAAACCCCTTGGTGGTGGGTTCCAACGCTTTATTTCGCGGAGGGAATCCCATACTTTATCGTCAACAACATATCGGTGACCATGTTCACGAAGATGGGAGTGCCTAATGGAGAGATGGCCCTGTTCACGAGCCTTCTCTATCTCCCATGGACACTCAAACCGCTTTGGAGCCCTATCGTAGATATCTTCAAGACCAAACGCTGGTGGATTCTGACTATGCAGATTCTGATGTCATTGGCATTTATCCTGCTGACATTCAGTATCCCCAAGCCGGACCCTGAGCTTATCGCCGCATCACAGACACCGATATCGATGTTTACATTCACATTGATACTCTTCGTGCTCACGGCATTCGCATCGGCCACGCATGACATTGCCGCCGACGGATTCTATATGATAGCTCTGGATCATGGACAGCAATCATTCTTCGTAGGCATCAGAAGTACGTTCTACAGATTGTCTTCCATTTTCGGACAGGGTGTGCTCGTGGTTATCGCCGGTGTGCTCGAAGAGAAGACTGGCAATATCCCTATGGCTTGGACACTCACTATGGCGGTTACAGCGGTAATGTTCACTGTCATAACACTTTATCATACATTCTCTATTCCTAAGCCGGCGGACGACAAGACTGTGGCTGCATCTGGCGGAGAGACTCTCGGAGGTGAATTTGTTCACGCATTCGTGACATTCTTCAAAAAACCTGGAGCACTGATAGCCATCGTCTTCATGCTTCTTTACCGTCTTCCTGAAGCCTTCCTTCTCAAGATGGTGAATCCGTTCCTTCTCTCATCAGCAGCGAACGGCGGACTTGCACTGTCCACATCTACTGTCGGTATCGTGTATGGTACCATCGGAGTGTTGGCATTGACCATAGGAGGTATCATAGGCGGTATGGCGGCGTCTAAATGGGGATTGAAAAAGTCGCTCTGGCCGATGGCTGCCTGCATGACCCTCCCGTGCCTTACATTCGTGTACCTGAGCATGGCTATGCCTCATAATCTTGTGATTATCAGTACATGTGTGGCTATCGAACAGTTCGGTTACGGATTCGGTTTTACAGCTTATATGCTGTTTATGATGTATTTCTCAGAGGGTGAATTCAAAACATCTCATTATGCTATCTGCACTGCTTTCATGGCATTGAGCATGATGATTCCGGGCGCTTTTGCAGGTTATCTCCAGGAAATGATGGGCTACGAGGGCTTCTTCTGGATGGTAATTGTATGCTGCCTCGGTACTGTGGCTGTTACTAAACTTATTAAAGTAGATCCTGAATATGGTAAGAATTAATCAGATAATCAAATGTTTAGCCTGTGTAGGGGTGATAACTGCCGTAGTGGCTTGCGGTGCGCAGCGTAAGGGCGCTTCTTCACAGGATGTCTCTTCGTCGGACTCTATAACTGCGGCTGGAGAGTCTGTGAACTCGGAGTCAGTTGTTTACAATCGAATCCATTTCGGCCTGAACCTGTTTTCCAAGGCTGTCGCCGACAAGAACCTCGCTTCCGGGTATGTCGTAGTCTCCCCATATAGCGCGGGAATGGCTTTGTCAATGCTGGCCGACGGTGCGAATGGTGTTACTAAGGACGAACTCAAGTCCGCCCTCAGCGATGCAGTGTACTCCGGTGACTTCCTGAAGTCTACCAAGAACACCACCATTTCATCTGCAAATTCCATCTGGATAAAAGACGGATTCTCAGTTAAAGAAAACTATATCGCAAATCTTGAAAATTCATATAAGGCACAGATTAATGTCAGGGATTTTTCAGATAACGGTACAGTCAAGGAAATCAACAAATGGTGCTCTGACAAAACTGCGGGACGCATCCCTCAAATCATCGATGAGATTAGTCCCGATCAGGTGATGTTCCTTCTCAATGCCTTGTATTTCAAGTCATCATGGGCATCTGCTTTCGACAAGAAAAACACCTTCGATGCGGAGTTCCACGGAGAGAACGGCGATGATAAAGTTCCGTTCATGCACCAGACCGAGATATTCACATATGGTGAAGTGGATGGTAATCAGTATGTGGTATTGCCTTATAAATCAGATGAATACAGAATGGTTATCTGCCTTCCGTCTGAAAATGCGGAGATTTCCACATTACTCGGTGCGCTCGATGCGGACACATTCAGAAACGCAGTATTCTCCAGACGTACATCCAAGGTTGCGCTCTCATTGCCTAAATTCAGGGTCAATACGGCATTGACCTTAAACGGAATCCTCCGCGCTTTGGGCGTGCAGAGGGCATTTACGGGGACGGCGGACTTCAGCGGGATTACCGGCAGCAGCGTGGCGGTGGACGAGGTGCGTCAGAAATGTTTCGTGGAAGTAAGCGAGGAAGGCACTGAGGCTGCGGCAGTTACGTCGATAGGTGTGCGCTTTACATCAGTTATGCCGGAGGACCGTCCGGTCGTTATGAACGTGAATCGTCCGTTTGTGTTTGCGATAGTTGATTCCGAAACCGCTGATATCCTCTTTGCAGGAAAAATCGGCACAATCGAAAAATAAGTATGAAATTCAATAAGATCATTTGCGCGGCCGCTGTTTTCGCCGCCATGCTGACCAATGTGGGTAAGGTCAATGCCGGTGAGGCGCGTACCAAGGTGCGTCCTGGAATCGAGGTGCTTGAAAGTCGTGGATTTGAGGGACTTAAGGGTAAACGTGTCGGTCTGGTTACCAATCCGAGCGGTGTGGACAGGAATCTCAGGTCTACCATCGATATTCTTCACGATGCGAAGGACGTGGAACTTGTGGCATTGTTCGGCCCTGAGCATGGTGTCCGCGGAGATGCCTATGCTGGTGACAAGGTTTCCGATGACGTGGATCCTGTTACCGGCGTGAAAGTGTTTTCCATCTATGGAAAGTATCGTGAGCCTTCACAGGAAATGCTTGAAGGTATAGATGTTATGGTATATGACATCCAGGATGTCGGAACACGTTCATATACATTTATCAGCTCATTGGGTCTGGTCATGAGGGCTTGTGCGAAGAAAGGTATCGAGGTTATGGTTCTGGACAGACCTAATCCGCTCGGTGGTCTGAAAGTGGAAGGCTGTTGTGTGGAGCCCGGCTATTATTCTTTCGTGAGTGAGTTCGAAATCCCTTATATCTACGGACTTACGGTAGGTGAGTTGGCCATAATGATTAATGAGGAAGGGCTTAACAGAGGCGAAAAGGGATATGATCCGGCATTGAAATGCAAACTCAGCGTGATTCCTATGGACGGATGGCGCAGGAAGATGTCTTATATCGAGACGGGACTTCCTTGGGTGCTTCCTTCTCCTAACATCCCTTATCCTCAGTCTGCTGTGAATTACCCGTCTTCAGGTATTACCGGTGAGTTCAACAACTATCTTAACATAGGTATCGGTTATACTCTTCCGTTCGAGACTTTTGCGGCAGAGTGGATAGATGCTGGGGCTCTCAAGAAAGAACTGGACAGCTACAATCTCCCTGGTATTGCTTTCAGAATCATTCATTATAAGCCTATAGCAGGCAGCAGCAAGGGTAAGCTTCTTCACGGAGTTCAGTTCTATTATACTGATTATGAGGCTGCAGACATTACTCTGACACAGTTTTACGTGATGCAGGCTGTGAACCGCTTGTATCCTGAGCACAATCCGTTCGAGATGTCCAAGGACAGAATCGGAATGTTCGACAAAGTCTGTGGCACAGATTATGTCAGGAGAAATTTCTCCAAGAGGATGGAGGTTTCGGATATCATCGACTACTGGAATAAGGATGTCAAGAAATTCAAAACCCTTTCCAAGAAGTATTATATTTATAAATAGTTGGTTATGAGAAGGATAGGAAATTTTGTTTTAGCGTCGTTGGCAGCTGCTGCGATGCTTTGCCAGCCAGATATGGCGGATGCGCAGGTAAGGCGTACCACCAATATACAGAGTCAGCAGGAGAAGAGCAGGTCTTCACAAACAAAGTCTTCCTCTTCTTCTTCACAGAGACGCTCTACAAGTACCCAGAACAGGAATACCGGCTCGTCGCAGGTCCGTTCTTCCAGTACGCAGAGACGTACCTCAGGCTCATCTCAAGTAAGGTCTACGGGCACCCAGAACCGCAATACCGGGGCTTCGCAGGTCAGATCGTCAGGTACTCAGAATAGAACGTCCGGGTCCTCCCAGGTGAGATCGTCGAGTTCGCAGAACCGCACTTCCGGCTCGTCGCAGGTGAGAAATTCCGGTTCTGTCAATGTCTCTACGTCCGGACAGAATCAGGTGCGCTCCAACGGCAACAGACAGCAGGTCCGCAGCACAAGTTCATCTGTAAGAAGTTCCGGTGACGGACACAGAGTAGCTGAGCCTTTGGGAAACAACAACCAGCAGGTTCGCGACAACTCCAGTTCGTCTTCAGTCCGTAGAAATACCAATGTCACGAAAAATGGTCTCGGAACAGTGACCAGCCAGATGCGCAGTCAGTCAGGTAATTACAGCCAAGCTAACTCAAACCGCTTCTATGACCGTTCTGATGATTTCAGAATAAATGACTACAATGTGCACCGTATTCCGCCTCGTGAAAGGGACTTTCTGCCTTATGACCGTCCGGGACATTTCTACGCTCATGGTCATCACCACTATTTCGGTTTCCGTGTTGAGGTCCTGCCTCCAAGATATGAAGTAAGAAGATATTTCGGAGTGGATTATTACTTCTATAATAATGTATATTACAGACCTTACCATGGACACTACATCGTCTGCCGTCCTCCTTTCGGCGTGACAGTAAGGGCTTCATTGGCTGACATAGCGTTCGCTACTGTGAACTTCGCTTATTATTCGAATGTTTATCGTGCATACAGCGCCATCGATGCGAATAACCGTTATATCGATCAGCAGAACAGAATAATCGCTCAGAACAATGCCACCATAATGACCCAGAACCGTGAGATTGCCATGAATCCTAATGCGGCCACAAGTTCTTATGAAATAGCAAATCGCCTCGGACTGGTTCAGAGTTACGCTTATGCCGACAAGAACTATTACTATGATGACGGCGTGTTCTACATTATTAATGATTATGGTGAGTATCAGGTGATTGTGCCTCCTGCAGGAGCTCTCGTCCAGAAACTTCCGGAGGACTATGATACACTTGTTCTGAACAACAACCAGTATTACCGTGTGGATGATACTGTCTATAGACTGACTCTTGTTCAGGGTACTCCATTCCTGGAGGTTTTGGGTCAGATGTATGGCAATATGGCCAGGACTTATAACATATATTAGAATATGATCGGAGTTTTCGATTCCGGTGAAGGCGGGTTGTCTGTACTTAAAGAGATAACCCGTCTTTTGCCTACAGAAAAGTATATATATTACTCGGATAACGCTTATTGCCCTTATGGCGAGAAAACACCTGAGTTTATTCAGAACAGGGCCAGGGCGATAACAGATACCTTGCTTGAAAAAGGCGCCGACATCATCGTGGTCGCCTGCAATACTGCCACTGCGGCTGCCATTTCCGTCCTCCGTGCCGAGTACCCTTCGGTGAAGTTCATCGGTATGGAACCTGCCGTGAAGCCGGCTGCGCTGGGAACTGTTTCCGGCACGATCGGAGTTTTGGCTACCGCCGGCACGCTGAAAGGCTCCAAGTATCTGAAAACCAAGGAATCTGTAGATGATCATGTCAATGTCGTAGAACATGTGGGAAGGGGTTTCGTGGAACTTGTCGAAGAGGGGAAGTTCTCTGGCCCTGAAGTGGAGTCGGTGGTTTCCGCAAGTCTGAAACCCTTGCTTGAGACAGGTGCGGACATCATAGTCCTCGGCTGTACCCATTATCCGTTCCTTGTCGACGCGATGAAAGACGTGGCAGGTCCGGGAATCAAATTCATTGACCCGGCCCCTGCTGTTGCGCGACAGTTGGTTCATGTTATGGCGGAGACCGGGCTTTTGACGGCGGCTGGGGCTGAGGAGGCGTTTTCGCGTGCGGATGGCGACCTTCCGGAATCTCCTGACGTGCAGCTTGTATCTTCCGGCGAGATGATGCCTTTAACTAGACTGTATGGATTGATTTACAAATAGTTATATGAAGAATCGTTTATTGACACTAATTCTGATTTCAGCATTTGCCCTGCAGTTTGCAGTCGCTGAAGCAGCTCAGACTAAAACACTGAAGCTCACCGAAAAAAACATTGACAAAATCGTGGCTGCGATGACACTTGAAGAGAAGGCGAATATTGTAGTCGGCATGTCGCGAAGTCTTACTGATGCGGAAACTGCAAACATCGGTTACACGAAGAAAATCGTGCCCGGGGCTGCAGGAACCACTTATCCTATTCCGCGTTTGGGTGTGACACCTATGGTTTTCGCTGACGGACCTGCCGGAGTGAGAATCAGTACGACACGTAAAGGCGTGGACAGAAAATTCTATTGCACCGGTTTCCCTGTCGGTACGCTGTTGTCCTCTACATGGAATGATGCCCTTGTGGAAACTGTGGGCAATGCGCTTGGTGAAGAGGCTAAGGAGTATGGCGTCGACGTGTTGCTTGCTCCTGGACTTAATATTATGCGTAACCCTCTGTGCGGCAGGAACTTTGAATATTATTCCGAGGACCCGTTGCTTACCGGTAAGATAGCTGCGGCCTATGTCCGCGGTGTGCAGAGCGAGGGAGTCGGAACCAGTATAAAGCATTATGCTGTAAATAATCAGGAAATCAACCGTCTGGCCAATGACTCCCGCTTGAGCGAGCGTGCGTTGAGGGAAATCTATCTGAAAGGTTTCGAAATCGCCGTGAAGGAAAGTGATCCTTGGACAGTGATGACTTCTTATAATTATGTGAACGGCGAATATACTTCTGAGAGTTATAAGCTTCTGACTGAGATTCTCAGAAATGAGTGGGGATTCAAGGGAGCCGTGATGACTGACTGGGGAGGCGGCCTGGATGCCGTGAAGCAGATGAAGGTCGGAAACGACATGATTCAGCCTGGCAAGAGTTATCATTATGACGCGATTATCGCTGCGCTCAAGGACGGTTCTCTGAAAGAGTCTGAAATAGACGCATGTGTGAAACGTATTCTCCAGCTTGTGGTGAAGACTCCACGTTTCCACGGATATAAATACACTGATAATCCGGATCTTAAGGCACACTCAGTTGTGGGGCGCGATGCTGCTCCGGAAGGCATGGTGCTTCTCAAGAACGACGGCTCCCTACCTGTTTCCAAGTCTAAGCAGGTTGCCCTTTTCGGTGTAGGCTCTTATGATTTCATAGCAGGTGGAAAAGGTGCCGGCGATGTGAACAAACCTTACGTCGTGGACTTGAAACGTGGCCTCAAGAATTTCGGTTTTAACCTGGATCCTGAAATGGATACCCTTTATACCGCTTGGGTGAAAAAAGAACGGGAAAGACTTGCTCCGGGCAATTCTATCCGTCCTTGGTATATGTACCACAGTCGTCCTGAAGAACTTAAAGATGCGGATGCAGCTATCGCTGTCAGCTCGGAAAACTCTGATATAGCGCTCATTACGATTAGCAGAACCTCTTCTGAATCCTATGACAGGCATATAGAGCGCGACTATATGCTGCATGCCGACGAACTGTCATTGATAAAAACCGTCAGCCGGGATTTTCATGCGAAGGGTAAGAAGGTGGCGGTGATCCTTAACGTGTGCGGCGTCATCGAGATGGATTCTTGGCAGGATCTTGCGGACGCGATTCTGGTGTGCTGGCTCCCTGGTCATGAGGGCGGCAGCGCTGTGGCTTCGGTAATCGGCGGTGAGGTTTCGCCCAGCGGTCACTTGCCGGTGTCCATCCCTGTGAAGTATGCTGATGTGCCGTCTCAGAATTTCCCTGTCAATGTCCCTGAAACCGGTCGTAATCAGTCGTTTGAACATTACAGCAAGATTCATAAATACTATGACGTGCCGAATATCGACTATACTGATTATGACGAAGATATCTATGTCGGTTACAGGTATTACGAGACGAAAAATGTCCCTGTTTCATATCCGTTCGGTTTCGGACTGACCTACACGGATTTCGAGTTGTCCGGATTGCGCCTTGAGAAGAAAGGCGATGTTGTCGAGGCTCATGTCAATGTCCGCAATACCGGCAATTTTGCCGCGAAGCAGGTCGTACAGGTCTATGTATCAGCGCCTGAGGGAACCCCTGACCGCCCTGCCCGCGAGTTGAAAGGCTACGCCAAGACCCGCGAACTCGCTCCTTCGGAGACTCAGGAGGTAGTGATTAAGTTTAATGTCAATGACCTTGCGTTCTGGACTGGTGGCGAGGACGGCAAATGGATCCTGCCTTCCGGTGAATGGATGGTGTGTGCGGGAACATCATCTGTGGATCTTCCGCTTATGGCAGTATTGACCTTATAAGATATTTCGGAGTATTGAGGTTTTTGACTATCTTTGTATGTTCAGCGGGATTATCCGCAGGATTGTAGAGAAATGATAAATCAGGAACAGATAAAGGATCTTCATGAGAGAATCAGCACGCTTGTAACGTGCTTGGACATAGAGGCTAAGCGCAAGAAAGTTGCGGAACTTCAGAAACAGACTGAGGCTCCGGACTTTTGGAGCGATCCGAAGGCGGCTGAAGTCTTCATGAAGAATATGAATGGTATAAAGTCTTGGGTTACGGATTATGACCGTGCTTTCGGACTGACTGAAGACTTGGATGTGCTATATGAGTTCGCCAAGGACAGTATGGATGTGACGGCTGAAGATGTTGTGGAGTCTGAGGAGATGAAAGAGTTGGATGAGGCTTACAAAAAAGCTGTCGATGCCGTGGAGGCTCTTGAACTTAAGAATATGCTTGGAGATGAGGGAGATAACCTCGGTGCTATTCTTACGATTAATTCCGGAGCCGGCGGAACGGAGTCCAACGACTGGTCTGCCATGCTTATGCGAATGTATACCAGGTGGTGTGAGAGAAATGGTTACAAGATGACTGTGACTGATCTCCTGGAGGGTGATGAAGTGGGAATCAAGTCCGCTACCATCCAGGTGGAGGGCGATTATGCTTTCGGTTACCTTAAGGCGGAAAACGGTGTCCACAGACTTGTGCGCATATCTCCGTTCAATGCCCAGGGAAAGCGTCAGACTACTTTCTCGTCGGTTTTCGTCTACCCGCTTATCGACGATACCATCAACATTGAAATAAACCCTTCAGATCTGGAGTGGGATACTTTCCGCTCCGGCGGTCATGGGGGACAGAACGTGAATAAGGTGGAGACTGGTGTGCGTGTGCGACATATTCCGACCGGAATCATGGTGGAAAACACCGAGACCCGCTCCCAGCAGGACAACAGACAGAATGCGTTGAGGATTCTCCGTTCGCGCTTGTATGATATCGAGCTCAAGAAGAGGCAGGAGAAGCAGGCGGAACTGGAGGGCAGCAAGAAGCGCATCGAATGGGGTTCGCAGATCCGTTCTTATGTGCTGCATCCGTACAAGATGGTGAAGGATTTGAGGACGGGCGTCTCTACTGCTGATACTCAAGGGGTTCTGGACGGCGATCTGGACCAGTTCATGAAGGCTTATCTGATGCAGCAGGGCGGGGGAGCAGAGACTGTTCCTGTGGATGATATAGACTAGTATAACAACAATATAACTTTAACAAACAATGGTGGAATTCAAATACGCTCCAATGTTTCAGCTCGGTGAGGATACTACCGAGTATTATCGTTTGACAGACAAGTTCGTGTCTGTGGGTAATTTCGAAGGCCATGATATCCTGAAAGTTGAGCCAGAGGCGCTTACTATGCTTGCCAATGCTGCTTTCCGTGATGTGAACTTCCTTCTCCGTCCTGAGCACAATGCGCAGGTTGCCAAGATTTTGAGTGACCCGGAGGCTTCTTCTAATGACAAGTACGTGGCTCTCAGGTTCTTGCGCAATGCAGAAGTGGCTGCCAAAGGTCAGCTCCCTTTCTGCCAGGATACCGGTACTGCTATTATTCATGGTGAAAAGGGTCAGCAGGTCTGGACTGGATTCGATGATGCTGAGGCTCTTTCCAAGGGTGTATTCAAGACATATACTGAGGAGAATCTCCGTTATAGCCAGAATGCTCCTCTGACCATGTACAAGGAGGTGAACACCAAGTGTAATCTTCCTGCACAGATCGATATCGAGGCTGAGGAAGGTATGGAATACAAATTCCTCTGCGTAGTGAAGGGTGGCGGTTCAGCCAACAAGACATATCTTTATCAGATGACCAAGGCTGTCCTGAATCCTGCCACTCTCGTTCCTTTCCTCGTGGAGAAGATGAAGACTCTCGGAACAGCTGCCTGCCCTCCATATCATATTGCATTCGTAATCGGCGGTACATCAGCTGAGAAGAACCTTCTTACAGTGAAGCTCGCTTCTACACATTACTATGACGCACTTCCTACTACAGGTGATGAGACAGGTCGTGCTTTCCGTGATATCGAGCTTGAGAAGCAGGTTCTCGAAGAGGCTTACAAGATCGGTCTCGGTGCTCAGTTCGGTGGAAAATATTTCGCTCACGATATCCGTATCGTAAGGCTTCCTCGTCACGGTGCAAGCTGCCCTATCGGACTTGGTGTAAGCTGCTCTGCCGACCGTAACATAAAGGCTAAGATCAACAAGGACGGTATCTGGATCGAGAAACTCGACGATAATCCTGGACGTCTTATCCCTCAGGAACTCCGTGAGGCAGGTGAGGGCGATGCAGTGAAGATCGATCTCGATCAGCCAATGTCTGAGGTTCTTAAGGAACTTACAAAATACCCTGTTTCTACACGTTTGAGCCTTAACGGTACTATCATCGTGGCCAGGGATATCGCTCATGCCCGTCTTAAGGAGCGTATCGACAATGGTGAGGATCTTCCACAGTATTTCAAGGATCATCCTGTATTCTATGCAGGTCCTGCGAAGACTCCGGAAGGACTTCCTTGCGGTTCTATGGGACCTACCACTGCTAACCGTATGGATCCTTACGTAGATCTCTTCCAGTCGCATGGCGGAAGCATGGTCATGATCGCCAAGGGTAATCGTACTCAGCAGGTTACAGATGCTTGCAAGAAGCATGGCGGATTCTATCTCGGTTCCATCGGCGGCCCTGCTGCTGTCCTCTCATACGAGAGCATCAAGTCTATCGAGTGCGTAGAGTATCCTGACCTCGGAATGGAGGCTATCTGGAAGATTCGCGTAGAGAACTTCCCTGCATTCATTCTCGTAGATGATAAGGGTAACGATTTCTTCAAACAGTACGGAATCTAAATTGTATTACATATTCTCGGGGCTGACTATTTTTGTAGCCAGCCCTGTTTTTCTATCTGATATCTGATGATTAAAGCGATTGTTTTCGATGCTGATGACACTTTGTGGAGCAATGAGCCTCTTTTTCGTGCTGCGGAGAGGAACTGTTTCGAGTTGTTGTCGCAATATGGGTCCCGTGAATGGCTTAATGATGAGTTGTATAAGACGGAAATGTCGAATATGGCCGAGCTTGGCTATGGTGCCAAGGCGTTCATTATTTCGATGATTGAAACTGCTGTGAGAGTTAGTGGCGGAACTGTGAGTGCCGATACGATTTTGCAGATCGAGCAGGCCGGCCGTGCCATAATGCGTAATCCGGCAGAGCCGCTTCCGGGAGTTACAGAGGCATTGACCCAAATAAAAAAATTGGACCGGTACGGGATGGCGGTGCTGACGAAGGGCGAGCTTTTGGATCAGAACAACAAGATGGACCGGTCCGGGCTGCGGCATTTTTTCGAGTTCGTGGATGTGGTCAACGAGAAGACGGCGGAGGTGTATTCGGAGCTTTGCGCCCGCATGGGTATCGCGCCGGAGGAGATGCTTATGGTCGGAAATTCGTTCAAGTCGGATATCGATCCGGTGTTGAGGATAGGCGGTTACGGAATCTATATCCCTTCGGAGATGACTTGGCAGCACGAGATTATCGACGAGTACGACCATTCGCGCCTGTTCAGGGCTGGGCGCTTCTCGGAGATTCCCGGAATTCTCGAAAAGTTGGGTTAGGTCAATGTTTATGAAACACAACAAAGGCAGGTGTGCCATCGCGGCGTACCTGCCTTTCCCAACTTTATCCAATTATCTAGTATGTGAGTTGTTATCTATCTATGTATTATTTCTTTTTGTCGAATTTAAGACTATGCAGTTTGGCGCCTGAGGCATCGTAGATTTCTATCTTGATGCCGTTTTTGTCTACAGTGGCGTCGAGTCTCTGCTGGTTAGCGTTGCACAATACAGGGAAGTCGCAGCCGTTCTTGCCGGCCTCGCGGTAGCTGTATTTGTGAATGTGCGCGCAGAGCATCAGGTCGAGGCCTGTGCCGTTCAGCAGCGGAACGAGGTACTTGCTGACTGTGGCGTTGCCGTACCAGCCTGTAGGGGATGGCGGAATGTGGCAGAATGCGATTTTTACTTCTGCGTTCTTGTATTCCTCACTTTCCACTACGGTTTTCAGCCATTCTGCTTCTTCTTGGACATATTTTTCTGTCATCATGATGTCCAGGTTTCGGATGTCGCTGTCTACCTTGTCTTCTCCGGAATCCAGGAAGAGGAAGAAATATTTTCCGTAAGATGCTGAATAGTAGGTCTTTCCTGTAGGTGTCTGGAAATAGTCTACATATTTTATGGCATCGTTTCCTCTATATTCGTGGTTTCCGCGGCAGAGGTAGAGCGGTGTGTCAGAAGCGAATAGCTTGGATGCTGTATTCATGTAGTGGATGCGGATTTCCGCTGTACTGTCCACTGCTGAAGTCATGTCGCCGTTGAAACATACGAAATCATATTTTCCTTTGGCGTCCTTGAAAAGTACCTGCATTACAGAGTCGTGCTCGTGCATGTCGTTCACTACGGCGAATTTTACCTGGTCGTAGTCTTTGGCTTTGGTCGTGACCTTGGTCGGACGTTTCTTGAGGTCGAGTCCGTATCCTTGGTCATATATGATTCGGGCCCTGTTTTCCTGAATGAGCACGCCTTTGCACATTACTCTGTATCTGTAAGTTGTGCCAGGTTCCAAGCCGCTTACCGTGACTTTGTGAAGGGTTCCGATAGGTTTTCTTCCGAAACCTCTCATGTCGAAGTACTTGGGCCTTTCCACGTTATAGAAGTGTGTCCCGTCGTCCGGTGCTACTTCTATCCAGCCTACTGCGAGTGAATCTGTGGTCCAGACTACTGTGAAACTGTCTTCGGTTACATTCTGGAGAAATGGTCCGCAGTTTACTTTTACCTGTGCCCCGGCCATGATGGCGGTGCAGAGGAATACCAATATGGAAATTATGCGTTTCATCGGCATTGACAAAAAACTATTTTACTTCCCATTTTCCGCCCTTGCCGAACAGGTGCTCTTCGACCTCATTCATGAGACCGCATCGATAGATGAGGTCGATTCCGGTGAATCTGTTCCTCATGAAAGGTATGCATCTGAAGGTGCTTCTGAGCCTTTCTTTGGTGACACCGATCATTTCAGGTTCATATGGGGCTCTTACTCTCTTCAGGCAGTCGTGGACTTCATCGAAAGGTATAATCTGCTTGCGGATTTTCTCTTTCAGCTCAGGCCAGTTGTTCTTTACAGCTTCGAGCTGCTTGCGGAGATTTTCCTTGTCGCAGTATTTTCCTTTGCTCTCTACGAGACCTCTTGCGAGGTGGCCTGGTTTTCCGGCGAAGATTTCCCTGATGTGGGCTTCCATTTCCTCCCATGTCGGCCATGCTGCGAGGCAGGCGTCGATATCGAGTTTTGTAAAGTCCTTAGTAAGAAGGTATTCAAGGCATGCTGTGGAAACGAGGGTTCCGATGGCTACCTTGAATCCGTGTGACACGTGTTTGCCTTCATAGCAGAGTCCTTCCATGTCCCAGAAGTGGCTGAACTGGTGGTCTGTACCTGATGCCGGACGGCTGGAAGATATCGCCTGCATCGCGAAACCGCTCATGATGAGGCCGTCTGCGAGTTTGCCTGTCGCCTCCACGTCGCCTGCGGCTACTGCGTCCGGCTCAGAGAGTGCGTCTCTAAGTTTGTCCTGGACCAATGCGAATGCGAATGGATCTACGGCTTCACTTCCTACGCAGTCAGCTATAATCCAGTCTGCGCCTGCAGGAATCTTGGCCATGAGGTCGGCATATCCTGATGCGGACATTCCTTCCGGTGCTTTGGCGGCGATGGTGGGATCGAGTGCTACTCCCATAGGGGCAGGGCAGTCGAATGTCTGTTTGTTTCCTTCATAAGTGATGGATGCGCCGTATGCGGTGTAGCCGTCCATGGATGCGGCGGTACCTACTATTATATATCTGCGTCCGAGGTGATGTGAAACCAGTTTTGTGAGGTCGTTGATCACGCCGGAGCCTACTGCTACTGCGATTACGTCTCTTTCTTTAAGGTACGCTTCGAGTTGCTCTATATATTTCCATTCTGCGAAGAGTTCAGGATCTTCGAAAATGAAAGGAGTTTCTACGTCCAGACCGCTTTCTCTGAGATATGTGTCCACTGTCTGGCCTGCTGCCTTGAATGTGTTGTTGTCAGCCACTACGATGGCTTTTTTGCCCGGGAACAGTTTCTTGAACATGTCCGGTACTTTTTTCATACATCCGACACCGAATTCCAATGCTTTCGTGTCTCTTGCCCTTTCGAGGGCTTCTTCAATGGCTATCATATTGTATAAATTTTTTTAAATAATTTCATTATTGTTCCAGTTTGTATAACCTTATGCCTACAAAATTAGGATTATTTTCATTTCTTTCCAAAATATTTCATGAAAAAATGTATGGTGAAGCGAAAAAAAGTGAAAAGAAATGAATTGTTTTGTTCTGAATTATCGTTTTTTATGATTAACTTTGCAACGCAACTATGACAATTATCTATTAATCCAAAAACGTGAAAGTTATGATTAGTATAGCAGAGAGACATAAGTATATTAAGGAACAGCTCTCTAAAAACGGGTTTGTTCGCGTGTTGGATGTCGCAGAACATCTCGGAGTTACAGGTGCTACTATAAGAAAGGATTTGAGAATTCTGGAAGCTCAGGGAGTACTTTACCGTACACACGGAAGTGCATCCCCTGTAAAGCCTCATGTTATGGACTTGAGTATCGGCGAGAAGAGTACCCAGCATGTTTCAGAGAAACAAGCCATCGCCAGGGCTGCTCAGACATTGATCATGCCCGATGATGCGATCATTCTGGCATCCGGCTCGACGGTGACCGCGTTTGCGGAGGTTCTCAAGCCGGACGGCTCTATCAATGTGGTTACGCCTTCGCTCGGTATCGCTGTGCTCCTGAACGAGCGCGACGCGGTGAAGGTCATGGTGCTCGGCGGAGAGATGTACAAGAATTCTCTTTCTGTCCGCGGCGGTTATGCGGAACAGGGCCTTATAAATGTGAGTTGCTCGAAACTTTTCATAGGATGTGACGGTATCGACCTTGCTTCTGGAGTTACCTGCTCGAATATTCCTGAGTCCAGGCTGACCAATGCCATGATGGCGGCTGCTTCACAGACTGTGGTGCTTGCGGATTCGTCCAAGTTCGGGAGACGCGGATTCGGCAAGATCGGAAATGTAGAAGATGTAGATATTATAATAACGGACTCCGGTATACCTAATTCGTTCAAAAATAAGATCGAGGACGCGGGTGTGCAGGTAATAATAGCAGATAAATTATAACTAACGAAAAATGGACACACAGACAGCCAAAAAGTACAATTATTGGCAGTGGAGAACACTGATAACCTTGATGATAGGTTATGCCCTTTATTATTTTGTAAGAAAACATTTCAGCGTGGTGATGCCGGCTATGGAGGAGACTCTCGGCATTTCCAAAGTACAGTTAGGTCTTTTCTTGACATTGAACGGAATCATCTACGGTTTCTCGAGATTTGTCAACGGTTTCTTGGCTGACCGTTTCAGCCGTAAGAAGCTTATGAGTGCCGGACTGGTTCTTTCAGCGTTGACCAACTTCGCGATCTGCTTCAGCCCTTCCATGAATTCTTTCATGAATGTGCTTGATACTGACGGAAAAGCAACGATGACTCTGGTTTATATCATCGGTTCACTTTGGGTGCTGAACGGTTATTTCCAGGGTATGGGCGTGCCTCCGTGCATCAGTCTCATGGCGCATTGGATCAAGCCGTCTGAGCTCGCGACCAAGCAGTCTATCTGGAATGCGTCCCACTCTATCGGTGCGGGTCTTATCAGTGTCATCTGCGGATTTTTGCTGAACCATTACGGCTATTCTGCTTGGCAGCTCTGTTTCGCCGTTCCTGCCGCCATCGCGCTCGTCGGTGCTGTCGCCCTGTTCTTCACCCTGAAGGACACCCCAAGTTCTGTCGGCCTGCCGGAAATCGAGGATCTCGATAAGGAGGAGGGTAAGGTCAATGCTGATGAGGCGCCTGCTTCTCATCCTGCTGATTTGACAGGTCCTGCATTCAAGAAGTTTATCAACAAGTTGGTTTTCGCTAATCCTCTTATTTGGATTTTAGCTGTTTCCAACTTCTGTATTTATGTGGTTCGGTTCACGATTTTGGACTGGGGTGCCACATTCCTTACACAGTATAAGGGCATGGAGATTTCCACAGCAGGTACAGTTGTCGCTGCTTCCGAGCTCGTGGGCGGTATTCTCGGTATGCTTGTAGCGGGCTGGTTTACAGACAAGTTCATGAAGAGTCGTGCTCACAGGACTTGTTTCATTTGTACTGTAGGTGCTACACTTTCGTTCTTCCTTTTCTGGAAGTCACCTGAAGGTGCACCATGGCTTTCTGCCCTGTTCATTTGTTTGTCAAGTTTCTTCATTTACGGTCCTCAGGCGCTTCTCGGAACTGCAGCTTCTCAGCAGGCAACCAAATACGCATGTGCCACAGCAAATGGTATTCTCGGTATTTTCGGTTACGCCAGCACTGCGATTTCAGGTGTGACATTCGGTTATCTTGCAGATAATTACGGCTGGGATTCCGTGTTCCTTGTAGCTGTCATAATCGGTCTTGTAGGTGCAGCCGTAGTAGCTCTCATGTGGAAAGCTCCTGCCGACGGTTACGAAAAGGCTGAAAAGCTCATGAACGACATGAAGGCTCAGAACTAGTATTTTGACGGTTTATTACTTGTCGAGTAACATTTCTGATTGTTACTGAAATACCGTATAAGCCCCGCGCAGATGATTCTGTGCGGGGCTTTAATTATAGATACGTAAAACCAACACAATGAATGTTACATGGCGCCAGGAGTCGGAACTCAGGACGCGAATTGCGAAGCACCTGAGCGGACGAGTCCGAGCTCCTGACGCATCCATGTTTTATCTAGGGAAAACATAAATTTGGTTCCATCTAAAACGTTCTCTTGGAACAAAACACCATAAAAGATTGATTTGGTGTAGCTTAAAACGTTTACTTGGAACAAAATCAGAAAATTTGAACAATCGGTGTGACCAAATCCTTTTTAAAGCACCGTTAGTGATGAGCATTGACATGGATGTAAACATGGTTGCCGTCGTCGGTCGGTGCCCGCTCGCTCAGGTGCTTCGCAATTCGCTCTCCGTGCATCCGCCGACGACCGGTCACGAAACGTTGTCACGAGACCGAACCCCTGTCGCAGTTATGTTACGTGTAGTTGTTTCAGGTGAATATTACGATAGTATTTCGGACTACCTGGCGGGATTATCTCCGTGCTATTCTTTCTTTGCTGCAATCTCAGCAATCTCCTCAGTTGTCAGTCCTGTCAAGTCAGCAATGGTGTCCACATCTAACCCCTTCGTTATCATCTTTTGCGCAATCTCATAAGCTTTTTTTTCTCCTCCTTTCTTAAGCGCATAGGCGATTTGATTGTAAGTGTCTCGTGCAGTATTCATAGCTTCTACATAATTTTTACGTTCTTCGTCATCAAGCCTGGCATATTCCGCCACGTCGAATAATCTTCCGAACACCCTGTCTCTTAACGCCGCCGGCCGCTCTAGCAGTGTCGACATGTTCTTCAGCAGATACAGCCACTTGTCCAAATCCGTCTCCAACTCATACTCGCTCTTGTTGAACTTCGCCACTTCCACAAACACAAACTCCAGTTTGTCCGTCATTCGTTTCAATGTCTTCGTCTCAAGTAGCTGATACCGATGCTCCGTCATTTCATCCTGTTCATACTTAAAGTCTAAAATACCCAGGAAAAAGACTCCATCCAAACTGAAGTCCCACGGATCCGCACCTTCCTCTTCCTCTTTGGCAATCGCTTTCTTCCCTTGCTTCATTATCGGGAACGAGGTGTAGTACAATGCCCTTTCAAAAAAATGCTCTTGCGCTCCACGCTGCATCTCCACCAGAAACGTCTTGCCGTCCTCTGTCTTACACAACACATCGAAGATTGCCTTTCTGTCATCCTCCATTATCCCGAGCTGCTCCGTAGGGATATACGTGATATCCGTAATCGCAAACTGTGGAAAAACCACCTTAAGGAATTCGATAAGAATGTCCTTGTTCACCTCTGTTCCAAAAACACGTTTGAAACTCCAATCGACCATCAAATCGATGTACTTAGCCTTGATGATATTCGTCATAAAAATAAGTAATTTATTTGGTTTTACAAAAATGTTGATGCCGGCATCGCCTCATAATCCGATCACTCACGCATCAATCAAGGCTGCAATACTATACAATTTTTCCACGCAAAACCCAAAAATGTGGCGAAATACTTCAAAACAGGGAGTGGCTTTTGAAGATTTTTACGATTCTTAAATTTTGAACCTGAAATTTAAATTTTATACATACCAAAAGCCACTATTTATATACGAATCTTAAATTTAAGAAACTTAAAAAACCACTATAAATGTTACGTAAACGCCTATAGTTGTAGAAGACATGTCATGAAAATTCGAATCACTAGTTGAAAACTACTCATGTGACGTGGCGTCAGGGGTCGGAACTCAGGCCGCGAATTGCGCAGCACCTGAGCGGACGAGTCCGAGCTCCTGACGCATCCATGTTTTATCTAGGGAAAACATAAATTTGGTTCCATCTAAAACGTTCTCTTGGAACAAAACACCATAAAAGATTGATTTGGTGTAGCTTAAAACGTTTACTTGGAACAAAATCAGAAAATTTGAACAATCGGTGTGACCAAATCCTTTTTAAAGCACCGTTAGTGATGAGCATTGACATGGATGTAAACATGGTTGCCGTCGTCGGTCGGTGCCCGCTCGCTCAGGTGCTTCGCAATTCGCTCTCCGTGCATCCGCCGACGACCGGTCACGAAACTTAAACTTTCTTTAAGAGCCCGAGCTCTGGTGAGGTGACAAAAGAAAGCGGGCGGACATCGATGATGCCCGCCCGCGGAGTTAATGTGTTTGTTAGTATACAGTATGTAGTTTATTTCCCAAATATTACATACGCTGCGTTGAGAGTACCCTTCTTCGCGGTTGTGATTACGCCATTTTCATCAGCCTTGCCGTCGCTGGAAACGAACGACTTGATATTGCTTTCAGAAATGGCGGTACCATTGATGGTGCCACTAACCTTGATAGGTGCGTCCTTTGTTCCGAGGGTAATCTTTTTCTCAACTGTCTTGGCAGTTCCGACCACCATACCTACAAGATTAGCAGACTGACCGCTGATGGTGCAGTTTACTGTACATCCGCTCCATGTCTGAACTGTGTTGCCGGCCTGTCCGCCGATACCACCCATTGCGAATGCGGCAGTTGCCGTGCTGGTCATATTACCCAAACTCTTGCAGTTTGTTATAGGGTGATGTGTCTGTGTAGGGTAACCTACAAGACCACCTACTGCACCTGCTGAGGAAATATTCTCTACAGATATTTCTGCTTCATTTGAACAATTGTCGAGTGTTGCAGCACCACCGGAAATACCGCCGACACGACATCCGCCTGCACCCTTCTTGATGAGCTTGCCATAGTTGTGGCTATTTGCAATCTTCTGTATTGTAAATGATGCAGATGCTTCAATCGTAGACTGGCCTGCGATACCGCCAAGATAGTTGTTGACAGCGTTCTCTGCTACAAGTGTACAGGTACCATAGTTCTTACAATCCTCTACAAGAGCTCCATCGGCAGTACTTACATCACCATTACGTCCTCCGATGATACCACCAAGAAATACCTGTTTAGCGGCACTCTTGGTTGCGTCAGTGAAGTCGCCAGTTACAGCACCATTGTTGGTACATCCCTTAACTATAGCTCCTTCAGGAGTTCCGATTACTCCACCGATATAGTGGCGGGCACCAACCTTAGGAACATCTGTACAAGAAACTTTCACAGCTCCATTGTTTACGCAACTTTCTGCGGTAGCATTGACAATAACACCTGCGAGACCTCCGATAACAGAGAATGGCTTTCTGTTGAATCCTGAGATCGAGGCATTTGCGGTACCACCATGTGTGAGAGTTATCTTTCCTTCATTTGTGTTGTTCTTGAAGTCGCCATCCTTCTGGAACGCAACGATACCTGCTACAACCGGGCTGCCGATTACACCGGCGCACTCCAAAGTAACGTTTGCTTTGTTTGTGACGTTGGTAATCTTGGCGCTGGATACGTATGCCAATGCTGCAAGAGGATGTCCGGCCTCGCTACTTGCACTAGGCTTGCTTGCGATAGAACCTTCGATAGTAAGATTGTTGATTTCACCTGTAATAGTCCTGAACAATCCATGATCAGAGTTGATCTTTATCACATGGTTGTTACCGTTGAGGACACCGTTGAACTCAGGAACGATAGGAAGAGCCTCTGAGTCAATGTCTTTAAGGTCAATGTCTGATTCGAGGTTGACAACATCAGTGTTGGTTGTGAACTCAGCACCTGTGGTCATCCACTCTACGAAGTCATCTGTATTTGCGATGCTGAGAGGGTATTTGTAATCTACGCTTCCTGTTTTGAACTCGAAATAGAATGGAGTCTTGGAAGTGTACTCGCCGGCCTTGCTGATAACTCTTACGATGTAATCTGTGTTTACATTAAGGCCTTTGATTTCAAATTCCGGTGTGTCGCTTTCTACTGTCTTGTATTCTTCGTCACCGACTTTCTTGTAACCAAGTTCATAAGACTGAGCCATTTCCTGAGATTCGAACACGAACTTAGCCTTTGTCTTTCCGATCTCGTTGCTTACCATGACAGGGGTGAAGAGTTCAGGAACGCCATAAGACTCTACCTCTACTTTCACCATGTTGAGAAGCCATCTCTGGTTTCCTGTCTTGCCGCGGACTGCTCCGATACCGATTCTTGAACCAGGAGAAACGTTCTTGACTCTGACGGTCTTTGTTTCCCATGTAGGCTCCTTAACATCAGTTGCAGGACGTGGAACTACGGCAGCTTCCTTAACAGTAGCTCCTGTAATTGAACCATAGCTTGTGCTAGTAGAACGATTAACATTACCCCCAGACACCACATATACAGCGATATTCTTAAAGTCTGCATCTGAAGCTTCCTTTATTGCACCTTTCTCCCACATTGAAGAAGCGTTGAATGTGACTTTCAATGTTGCAAGGCCCTGAAGGTTTGTAAGCTCAGGTGTACAGAGAATAGGAATACCGGAAGATGCTCCCATCTGGAACATACCTGTACGGATACAGAGGTCTCCGAGTATTACTTTTCCAGTGCCATTTTCAAGTCCATGGATGACACCCCAATCTTTAAAGCGTGAATGCTGTACGCCTTCTTTGCTTCCGAGTGTATTGAAGAAACCATGGTTTCCATCTTTCCAAACGAGAGTTGCGGAATCCCATTCCCCTTCCTTTGGATGAGTTAGTCCATTATTGTTGTGTTCAGGGTTTGGAGAATAATTCATAGCATATCCGCCGAAATAAAGCTCACCGCAGTCTTCAGCTACCACAGTACCTTTTTCCTTAACCTTTTCAGTACCTACAGTGACGATGTTGAAATCAGCTGTCTTTACCTCAAGAGCGTCTGAAACGAGACCTGTATTCAAATCCTGGCAAACGAACCAGTATTTTGTGCCAGGTGTGAGGTTGGAGAATGCCATTGTCGGCTGTTTTCCGTCCAAAGTGTACTTCTGGATGGTCCATCCATATACAAGATCTTTGCAGGCGGCATCTTTGTAAAGTGCTACCTTAACAGGAATTGCTGCATCTTTTGCGGTGTTTTCAAAGCCGAATTCTGTCCACTGGAATACGAGCTGTCCTGAATATTTTTCTACAAGCTTGACTGTCGGAGGAACGCCGTTTACGACTACGAGTCCCTTACCGCACTGGATAACGCTTGTTGTCTTGGTTTCACCTGTCTCTTCATCGAGAGCTTCACCTTCTGCTAAAGACCAGTCGGATACGTGTGTAGGCTGACCTTCCACATCATACTCGGCAACCATCTTGAACTGGTAAAGTTTACCTGAAGTGAGGCCTTCGAATTTATGCTCGAATGTCCCTTTGGAAGGATCTACTTCGAAAGACTGAAGTGATTTCTGTGCAGCATAATCCATAAGTATTGCAATGATTCTGCTTGCGGAAGATACTGGAGATACATCTGCTTTTACGGTGAAATTGTCGCCATCTTTCGGACAATCTGATACAGAGATGATTCCTACTGAAGGCTTCTCGGTATCTTTAATTCCGTGTCCAGCGATAAATACTGCCGGCTGGTTTTTGTCATTGCAGCCAAATGCCCATTTTGAGAATTTTGCACCGTAGTTCGCGCGGATACGTGCATATTTTTCCGTGTATTCACTTATACCTTTAGTGAAATATACGACACCTGTACCATCTTTGATTTCAGAGCTCTTGATGGTCTGGATGACGTCGTCGTATGTGTTTACTGGTTCAGCGGGATCGTCACAAATCTCAACACTGAATGAGGTCGCTCCTTTTGCGATATATTCCTGGGCATTCCAGCGGAAGGCCAAGGTATCTCCTGCGTCTTTACTCGTCAGCGTTATGAAGCTGAGATCCGTAGGAGTCGCCAGCGAAGCATCTTCGCCACCGTTAAACTCTTCCTTACAACCTGTAGTGAGGAGAGCAGCTCCGGCTAAGAGACCGGCGATTAATTTAAATGATTTCATATTGTGGATTAATCTGATTCGTTAAACGTATAAATCAAATTGAAAATACATCTTAATATAGGTCGGATGTAAAAATAAAAAGACAGAGACTGTTTCTGAAACATTCTCCGTAAAGCATCAAGAATAGCTTTTTTAACCTTTGTGAAATCAGGTCGTACAAATCCGATGCAAATGTATGGAACTTTTTTTGTTCTTGCAACGTTTTGCGCAAAATTTTCTTTTCTTAGATTATTCTGACAGTCAGAAAAAAATGGACTTATAATATAGGTACAATCGTTTAGCTGGTTGTATAGTAGAGTGAAATTTTCATTTTGATTACTTTTGAAAGACATAATAATAACATGAAATGAAAACTTAACGCGAATGATATGAATTTTTTAACTTTAAATTATATCAAAAACGAAAATTTATAGTATATTTGCTCATTATTTGTGAAATAATATGAATCGACCAGTAAAACGATATTGCTGACCGAACTGAAAGAATATTATAAAATTAAAATATAAGTTTAATAATTAAAAACGTTTAAAACTAAATGGCCAAGTGAAAAAATAACTTAACTCCGGCATCAATATTCCAAAATGATTAACTTGAAATAAGGTACGAATACAAATCCAGACAAATAGTATCATTCAATCAAATCAGATTTGAGAGAAGCTAAACTTTTTGGGAATATTATGAAACATTATTTTAAGAGAATATTGTTCGTCTTCATCTCCATCCAGCTCGCTCTGCTTGGCATGTCCAACATGTCTGCCCAGACAGTGGCTGTTTCAGGTGTGGTTAAAGATGCTGTTACGAACGAACCTCTGATAGGGGCCACCGTCATGGTTAAAGGAACTACAAATGGTGTCTCTACAGATGTGAATGGAAACTATTCCATTAAAGCTAAAGCCGAAGATATCCTTGTATGCCAGATCATCGGTTACAAGAATCAGGAAACTAAGGTAGGAACAAGATCAGTTATAAACTTTGTTTTGTCAGAGGATAACGAGATGCTTGATGCTACAGTCGTAGTGGGTTACGGTACATTGAAGAAAACTCAGCTTGTAGGTTCAGTCGAAAACCTCGATGGTGAGGCTATCGTGGACCGTCCTAATGCCAACGTCACCAGATCTCTCCAGGGTCAGGTGGCTGGACTTAACATCGTCCAGACTGATGGTAAGGCAACTCACTCAGGTAGTATTTATATTCGTGGTAACGGAACCTCTTACAATACGCGTAAGAACTTCAGCAGCAGTGCTGCAGGCTCTTCTCACAGTATCGGTAGCCAGGGTTCGGCACTTGTCCTCATCGATGGTGTGGAAGGTAGCCTTTCTCAGGTTAACCCTGCGGACATCGAGACTGTAGCAGTCCTCAAGGATGCTTCTTCGGCAGCCATCTATGGAGCCCGTGCCGCTTATGGTGTTATCCTCGTTACTACTAAAAATGCTGATACAGATAAGATTACAGTATCATATAACGGATCGTTCTCTCTTAACTCACGTATCGTGAAATGGGAGGATAATATCGTTACCGACGGTCTCGAGTGGACTGAGTCTTTCTATGAGATGTATGGTAATGATACCCGTGTCCCCGGATCTTCAGGAAAAGTACCTACAACCATGAATACCAACAGTATTTCCATGTCAGATGCTGATTACCTCGAAACATTCAGGGCTCTCCGTGCTGCCGGATACGATTCAGTATATGGTGGTGTCGGCAGTGCTGGACAGTATCTTTACTTCGGCAGTTATAACTGGCTTGACCATGTCTATAAGGATTATACTACTTCCACTACACATGACATTAGTGTGAGAGGTGCCACCAAGAAACTTACATATAACCTTACCGGACGTTATTTCACCCAGGATGGTATCTATAAGATTGGAGACGAGAAGTATAATACATTTAATGTACGTGCCAAAGCGAAACTTCAGATCAACAACTGGCTCTCAATCGACAACAATACTTCCGTTTTCCGCAGCAAGTCCAATCAGCCGATGTTTACCACATCATCAGCTATCGGACACCAGATCGACCAGCATGGTCAGCCTGTCTTTGTCCCTTATAACGAGGATGGCACATGGTCTCTTGCCGGAGTAAAGACGGCTTATGCTTCATTCTTCGAGGGTAATACTGGTCAGGATGATTCGAACCTTATCGTAAACACTACAATGGGTGTCACTGTGGATATCGTTCCTAAGGTATTGAAAATCCGCGGAGACTTCTCTTATAAGGCAACCCGCAGGTGGAGAGAGCGTTACCGCGCACCTCTCACATTCTATGCGAAACCTGGTGTCGCTACAGAATATGTAACACAGGCATCTTCATACAAGAGCCGCTGGACATACGATACAGATTATATATCTTCAAATGTTGTCCTTACATGGACTCCTAAACTCACTGAGAATCACAACTTGAACGTTGTCGGCGGTTGGAACCTTGAAGACTCCCGTTACAACAGATTCTACATGCAGAGAACAGGAATGCTTGTCCCTGAAATGCATGACTCATTCGAACTTTTCGATGGTGAATATAAGTCAGAGCAGAATGATTCGAGCTATGGAATTATCGGATTCTTCGGCCGTGCGAACTATACTCTCTTCAAGAGATATATCTTCGAGGTATCTGCCCGTTATGACGGTTCATCCAAGTTCCCGACAAACTCACAGTGGGGTCTCTTCCCTTCAGCTTCATTCGGTTGGAGACTTTCTGAAGAGCCTTGGATGAAATGGTCCAAGTCTTGGATGGACAACTTCAAGATCCGTGCGAACTACGGTTCCCTCGGAAACGGTACTATCTCTCCATATACATTCTTGGAGACCATGGAAGTAAACAGGTCTTCTGTCATCTTCGACGGCGGATATGTAAACTACACTTCGCAGCCAGCCATCGTGCCTAAGACCCTTACATGGGAAACAGTTACCACTTATGACTTGGGTCTCGACTTCGACTTGCTCAAGAGCAGACTTTCATTCTCAGGTGACTGGTATGTAAGAAATACTACAGATTTGATTACCGTGGGACCTGAACTTCCTCAGGTATATGGAGCTTCAGCACCTAAGGGTAACTACGCATCTCTTCAGACAAAAGGATGGGAGCTCACACTCTCTTGGAGAGACTCATTCAAAGTGGCAGGAAAAGACCTCACTTACTCTATCAAGGGTAGTGTCTGGGATACAAGAACTTGGGTAACCAAATTCACTTCTACTTCAGGTGATATCCTCGACTACTATACAGACAAGGAACTCGGTGAGATCTGGGGATTCCGTACTGACGGTATCTTCCGTGACAACGCTGAGGCCAATGCTTGGGCTACCGATACATACCACAAGAACGGATCCAACTTCCGTGCTTATGCCGGTGACCTCAAGTTCCTCGACCTCAATGGTGACGGTCAGATCAACTATGGCAAGGGAACTCTTGCAGACCATGGTGACCTCGACAGAATCGGTAATACCACTCCTCGTTACCAGTATGGTATCAACCTCGATTTCAAATGGAACGGCATCGGTCTTTCCATGTTCTTCCAGGGTGTCGGCAAACGTGACTGGTATCCTATGGTCGAGACTGCATACTTCTGGGGCCAGTACAACAGACCTTACTCTGGTTACCTCATGAAGACTCAGACAGGTGACAACTATGCCCATATCGACTACAGCACTGAGAACTGGACAGTTACCAACTATGACAAGAACCCTTACTGGTCGAGACGAGTAGGTTACAGTGCAAACCGTAACGTAGGTCCTCTTACAGTAGAGAATGACCACTATCTCCAGAATGCGTCATATGTACGTTTGAAGAACCTTACAGTAGACTATACCTTCCCTAAGAAACTCATCGAGAAGATCGGTCTGCAGGGTGCAAGAGTATATTGCTCTATGGAGAACCTCTGGACTTGGTCTCCAATGTTCAAACATACTGACATGTTCGACCCTGAGGGAATCGGTGTCGGTGACTCAGACTTCGACAGTACTTCTAACACAGGACTCGGCGGCGTCGGTGACGGTATGTCTTATCCTATGCTTAGAACAATCACATTCGGTGTCGGTTTAACATTCTAAAAGTTGTTGATAATGAAAAAATTAATATATTTATTGGCCGGTTCGATGATGTTGTCAGGACTGACAGCTTGCGAAGACTTCCTCACCAGGGAGCCTATAAACAAGTTCAGTGCTGAGTCATATTTTTCGAGTGAATCTGACCTCGAAATGTATGCGAACGGTATGATTAACAGTTGGCTTCCGAACTCTTCCGAGACCAACGGCGGCGATGCATACAACGACCTTATCGCTACCAAGACAAGTACAGACTTCTATCGTCCGAGCGCTCACTGGGATTCTTCCAAGCAGGGCGGTTGGGGAACAGGAGACTGGTCTTTCCTCAGAAGGGTGAACTACATGATTAACAATATGGATAAAGCCAAATCTGCTGTAAGCTCTGATATCTACAATCACTACGAAGGAGTTGCGAGATTCTGGCGTGCCATGAAATATGTGGCTAAGGTAAACACCTTCTCCAACGTTCCTTGGGTGGAGAAATATCTTCAGCCGAACGACTCTACCATCCTCTACAGCAAAAGAGATGACAGAGAGTACGTTTTCCACAAGATTACCGAAGACCTCGAATTTGCTTGCGCCAACTGTATGGCCGGCAAGTTCCACACTGATGGTCGTGTGAGAATCGATAAGTTTGTGGTCAATGCTCTCGCTTCCAGATATTTCCTGTATGAGGCCACATTCAGAATGAACGTTCCGAACAACCCTGCTACAGGCAAGCCTTGGACTAATGAGTACGAGACCGTGGACGACCTTCTCAAACTTGCAGCTTCTACAGCGAAGACAGTTATCGACAACGGAGGCTTCTCACTTATCTCTGATTACTCATCTTTGTTCCTGAGTTCTGCCATTCAGAAGAATGAAGTTATCTGGGGTCGCTCTTATAGCGGCGAACTCGGTGTGCGTCACTCTCTTACACGTTACTTCCACTCATCTACACTCGGCCAGCAGTACTCAGGTACCAAGGACCTCGTGAATATGTTCATGAAAACCGACGGTAAACCTATCGATGTAAATGGTGGGGAGGATAAAGTCTTGATTACGAATGAATTCGTTGGCCGTGACCCGCGCCTTGCAGCTACAATCCTCGGACCTGGCCATGCCATCATCAACTCCTCAAATCCTAACGAGACCATCGACTTTACATTCTGCAAAACCGGCTATATGATCTGCAAATGGAGTGTTCCTGATGAGACCCATTTCCAGAACTCCCTCGATGAGAACTCCCTTCCTATCGTCCGTTATGCAGAGGTTCTTCTCAACTATGCTGAGGCGATGAATGAACTCAATCTTATGACCGAAGATGTTTGGAACAGCACTGTAGGCGCACTCCGCAATCGTGCCGGTATCGCAAACATCTATCCTAAGAGCGGTGATTACTCACGTGACGAGTGGTTGTATGACTACTATACCAAGAACGTAAGCCACCCTATGTACACTAAGGGTGACCTCGATATCGCTCTCGAAATCCGTCGTGAGAGAGTTGCCGAGATGACTTTCGAAAACGGCTTGAGACAGCTAGATGTTTACCGTTACGGCCAGGCAGACCTTATCGCACGCCGTTATAACAACAGCGGTTGGAGGGGTATCTATGTAGGTGACGGCGCCGGATTTACATTCGAGAATCAGGATTACACCTTCGAGCCTAAGGCTGACGATGTCCTCAACACCACCACCTGCTATCCTATCTCTACTAAGGCCAATGCCAAAGATTCAGACTGGTATATCGAAGACGGTTACCTTATTTATAAGTATGAGCTCAATTGGGAAGACAAGATGTATTGCCGTCCGATTCCGGTAACAGCAACTAACTTGAACGCTGATCTTGGTCAGAATTATGGTTGGAATTAATTTCTACATTATCGAATTTAATGAATATGAGCAAATTTTATAATATTTTATGTTCAGCGTTGGTTCTTGCGAGTCTCGCGGCCTGCAAGAAAGATGATTCGTCAGCTCCTGCGGGCGGTGATACCAAACAGCCTGTTCTCAAGGAACTGACCGACACTGAAATCAACGGAACTGTACTCGGTGAAGGAATAGACCTCGCCGGTGTCATTACAGACCAGAAAACTGGAAAAGGAATCGCCGGAATCGCAGTTTCTGACGGTTACCAGTATGTAAAGACAGATGCCAATGGTGTCTATCAGATGAAAAAGAACGATCTCACCCGTAAGGTATACTATACCGTACCTGCTGAGTATCAGATTCCTCTGGATGACCTCGATCATCTTCCACTTTTCTATTCCTCTGGCATTATGACCAAAGGAAAAGCTTATCGTTGCGACTTTAAACTCAAGAAACTTGATGCGCCTGAGACTGATTTTACACTTGTAATGATCGGTGACCCACAGTGCCAGACCATCGATGATGCTGCAAGATTCTTGGGCGAAACCGTTCCTGATATTAAGAATACCATTGGAGAAGGCAACTATCCTAATGTCTATGCAGTCAGCCTTGGTGACATTACATTCGACTCTTTCTATATGTTCGATCCTATGGTAAGATGCATGCGTAATGTCGTCATCAACAATAGATACCTTCCTCTCTTCAATCTTCCTGGAAACCACGACCATGACTCTATGGTCAAGTCTTCCGGCGATCGTGAGATGGATGACTACAATTCTGTAGAGGAATACGTAAAGCATTTCGGACCTGTGGATTATTCATTCGATAGAGGAAATGCCCATATCGTGATGATGGATAATGTGTTTGTGAATGGAATCTCATCATCTTCTTCACCAAACAGCAAGACTTGGAATTATTCAAATGAGCTTACTGACGCTCAACTCGAGTGGCTGAAGCAGGATATCGAGTGCGTAGAGAACCCTGAGTCTAAGCTTATCATCTTCTGTGTCCATCAGCCGGTGAGAAAGGCCGACGTCGCACAGTATGCTCCAGTGATGGAACTTCTTTCCAAGTTCTCTGAGGCTCATATTATGGTAGGTCACACTCACTATACTCAGAACTACATCCATGAGGGTGAAAAAGAAGTATATGAGCATATCCATGGCGCAGCTTGCGGTGCATGGTGGAATGCTAATTCCAACGTTACCGGTGCTCCTAACGGATATTCTATCTACAATGTGAAGGGCTCCAAGGTCATGGATTGGGTGTTGAAGCCGACAAACCGTCCTATGGACTATCAGATGCGTGTCTACAACGGAAACCAGCAGTTCGGTCCTGCAGACAATGAGGCAAAACAGATGAACTGGTACTCTAATTTCCCTGCTACTAAACCTAAATCTGGTTTCTATGCGAAAGGAAATGCCGCATTCAAGAATAGCTTCGTAGCTGAGGTCTTCGATGACGATCCTAAGTATTGGACTGTAGAATTGTGGCAGAATGGTGCCAAAGTCGGTGACTTCACAAGAGCTGCTGACGGTACCATGTCCAATATGGCTATCGCTGCGTTCTGGTATAACAACAAGAACAAGACTACCGATACATGGTCTAACTCTACCGCTTCTCACTATTGGTATTTCACTCCTGAGTCAGGTGCACCTGAAACCGAAGAGAACTGGGAAGTAAGAGCTACTCGCACCTATCCTAACGGTGGTACTGTTACTTATACTTGCAACAAGTTTACAACAGATTTCTCCGAATTTTAGTCGTTGGACTTGAATTATAATTTGATCTTTCGGCAAGCTCTTCGTGAGAGGAACTTGCCGATTGTTAAAAATCAATGATTATGAATATTAAAACTATCATCACCGGACTGTTTCTTATGGCAGCGCCTGTCAGTATGTCTGCCCAGAGTCAGCCGTTCCAGTTCTTTGCCCATCGTGCAAGCCGTTTCGAATTCGATGAAAATACTTTGCCTGCTTTCAAAGCATGCTACGATAAAGGTATCCGTGGATTCGAAACAGATATCAGAATGGCAAAAGACGGGCAACTCGTTGTTAATCACGATGAGACTTTCGCCAGACTCACTGCTTGTCCTAATACCGTGGAGTCCATGACTTCAGATGAAATCAGACAGCTCACCACTTTCCAGGGAAATAAAGTTCTCTTTTTGGACGAACTTGTAGATTTCCTCGCAGACAAAGATAACATGTATGTGGAGTTCGAAATGAAAACCACTCCGGTTTCAAGCTATCCTGAAGACAGACTCCGTGAGTATTGCGATAAACTTTACAAGACCGTAATGGCCAAGAAACCTGAGCACTCTACATATATTTTTACATCCAGCAACCGTGATGCGTTGAACATGATGCGCAGCCTTCATCCGGATGCTGACATGCTTATCATATTCAGCAAACCTGTATGTGATGAGACCATCCAGATGGCTGAGGCTATGGGAATCAAGAGAATAGGCTGCCAGATGAACGGTACTACGCGTTCTATGGTAAAGAAAGCCAAGGAGGCTGGACTTGGAGTATCACTCTGGCCATCCAGAACTCCTGAGGACATTATGTTGGGTGTTTATCTCGGGGCTGAATATCTCTGTTGCGACAGAGCGATAGAGGTTAAGAAATTCCTCGACGAGAAAGCGACATTCGTTAAATATAAATAATTACTAAACAGTGGTCTTGTCCAAAACTTGACCACTGTTATTTTCGATTCGGCGGTAGAAATAATAGGTGCCCGCCGTAACATAATTGTATATAATTACGAAAACTAACAAATAGGATGAAAAATATATTAATAACATTATCTGTGTCGGCGATGATGTTGACACAGTTATCCGCTTGCGCCATGAGAGTCGGTGGCACTCGCATTGACAAGAAAAATAACCTCTATGGTGTAATCACTGATTCTAAGACGGGAAAGGGTATCGAAGGTGTACCCGTAACCGACGGATATAAATTCACTGTGACTGATAAAAACGGTGTCTATCAAATGGTTGCAGACAGTCTCTGCCGTACCGTTTACTATACAATTCCTGCCGGATATAAAGTGGCATTGGCCCGGGACTCGAAACTGCCGCTCTTCTACTCGACCGCCAGCATTGACCTGAACAAAAAGAATCGGAACGATTTTACTTTGGAGCCGCTGGCAAGCGAAGAAAAAAATTTCACTTTCGTGGCAGTGGGCGACCCGCAGTGCAAGACCGATCATGATGTGGCGCGATTCCGCGACGAGACTGTGCCTGATATGAAGAAATTTATCGCGGAGTCTCAGCGCGAGGGAAAGTATAACGACGTGTATATCATGACGATGGGAGATCTTGTTTTCAATGCCATCGAACAGTGGGACCCAATGAAGGATGTGCTTTCCGGATTTACTGCGGACGGGAAGGAATATATCCCTGTTTTCAATATGGTAGGCAATCATGACCATGACGCGGATATGCCTGATCCGTATTCATCTGTAAGCCGTTACGTGGAAAAATTCGGTCCGACGGATTATTCTTTCGACAGGGGAGACGTGCATTTCGTCGTGATGGATAACGTGATGCCTATCGAAACTAACGGCAAAAGTTGGACTTATAGCGGCGGAATCACTGATACTCAGCTCAAATGGCTGAAAGAAGACCTGAATCTCGTGAAAGACAAGCAGGACAAGATGGTGTTTTTCTGCGTCCATATTCCGTTTAGAGGGGGAGTCGAGAACGGCGGTGCCTCGGTTAACAGGAATATGAACTATAGTGAAGTCCTTCAGCTGCTTACGGATTTTCACGAGGCTCACATAATGGTCGGTCACACGCATTATCCGCAGAACTGGATACATGAAAACTATGTGACGAAGGGCGGTGCTCCGATTTATGAACATGTTCATGGAGCGGCCTGCGGTGCATGGTGGTGTTGCAACATGAACCCTGGCGGTGCGCCTAATGGTTACAGCCTCTATGAAATCGAAGGAAACCACATCGCCAACTGGTTGGCAAAAGGTACAGGCGAACCTGCAAGTTTCCAAATGAGAGTCTACGATGGAAACCAGATTTACGGCGGTGAAGACGGAAGTCCTAAAGGAAAGTACCGCTTCACTTGGACGGAAGGCGGCGTCGGCGGCAAAGCCAAGATTAAGGCAAATGGCGATCCTGCCCTGAAGAATTGTTTCGTTGCGGCCATCTGGAACGACGATGATACGAACTGGAAAGTCGAACTCTACATCGACGGAAAAAAAGCCGGCGATTTCCAGAGAGCCTCCTCTTCGATCACCGACATCTGCGTATCCTCATTCTTCTTTAACCGCCTGAAAAAGAACACAAAGACCTGGGCCTCGACGACAGCCAACCACTATTGGTACGTACCGGCGCCGGGAGGAGACCCTTCGAAAGTCCGCAATTGGGAAGTCCGCGCCACCCAAACCATCCCTGGAAGTGGTCAGGTCAATGTCTATACGTGTAGTTCGCTACACACTGACTATGCGGGATTTATAAACGAAGACTAAGACTCGCTATCATAGGGGTCAGATAAAACGAAGCGGGTGAGATGTGCAAGACGTCTCACCCGCTTCCCATAAAAATACTCAAGTTTCGCAAGTGCGAAACACCGCTTGTGGAGCCCGAGAGAGCGAAAGCAAGTCCCTTCCCCGAGGGGAGGGATTTAGGGTGAGGGTAACGTGCACGAAAAAAGTGCGTGGGGCTTAAAGCCTTCGAACGAGTGATAACCCTCAAATAAGCGCTTGCGCTCAGCAAGTTTGACAACTTGCGAAACTTGTGTAAAAATATTGATGACTAAAAGTCTATCGCTTCTCGCATCTGAGGAACAGTCTCTGACAGCTCCATGCCTTTTCTGTAGATACCCGCGGTACCTCCCACGAAAATATCCGCGCCCATCTCAGCCATGGCATGTGCACGCTCCTTGCTCACGCTTCCGTCCACGCTGATGAGAATATTGCTGTAACCCTTGCTGTCGAGGAACTTACGGGTCTTTTCCACCTTGCTCATGATACCCTCTACCATCTTGGCGCCGGCGTAACCCGGATGAACCAACATGAGAGTGACTGTGTCGAGACTTCCGAGGAAAGGCTCCAATTTCTCGATGTCAGTTTCAGGATTTACCGCCAGGCCGAACCGCCCTCCCTGCTCGTGAATGCTCTGGGCCAGGGCCTTGAAATCGAGGTTCAGTTCCACGTGCGAACTGATGATATCGCCTTTGCGGATGTCGAATCTGTTTATGATCAATGCCGGGTCTTCTACCATCAAGTGAATGTCCAGAGGCATGTCAGTAGTCTTGTGCATAGCCTTGATGAAGTCCGGGCCGAATGTAAGATTCGGAACGAAATGGGCATCCATCACGTCTACGTGAAGCATATCTACTCCGTTGTCTTTCAATGCCTTGATGTCCTGTCCAAGGTTCATTAAATCTGAACACATGACGGAAACTGAGATATATCTTTTCTTACTCATGACCGGAAGTTACTTAATCATTGACAAACATCACTTTGTTGAAAAATTCCTTGTGGCCGAGGATTACTCCGAAGGCCTTTTCCTGCTCGCTCAGGTGGAATCTGTGCGAAATCAGCGGGCGGACATCGACCTGGTGCGTCGCGATAGCGTGGAGCGCAGTCTTCCAGTCGTTCTTCTCGCCGTTGTAGCTGCTGTTCCATGTGCCCCTGACTGTCAACTGCTTGCGCAGAATCTCCCAGTAGCCGTTCTGGGTCAATGTCATGTCGCCGGCAGGGTTGCCCATGCAGACTACGTGGCCGTCTGCCTTGGCTGATTTCAATGCCTGTTCGAATGTCTGTGAAACGCCTGCTCCTTCGATACATACGTCAGCACCTCTTCCGCCGGTCTCTTCCTTGATGAAAGCCACAGGGTCGTTTTCTCGCGAATTTACTGCTGTGAGACCCAATGACTTGGCGAAGTCTACCTTAGTCTGGTCGATGTCGCAGAGTATGACTTTCGCTGCGCCGGCAGTCTTGGACCACAATGCGAGCATAATACCGATAGGGCCTGCTCCGAAGACGGCTACAGTGTCACCGATCTGGACATTGCCCTGGCCTACAGAGTGGAGTGCGACAGCGGCAGGTTCACACATGGCTGCCTCTTCGAAAGAAAGTGAATCGTCGAAGAAAACGAGATTCCATTCTTTTACTGCGATATATTCCGCGAAGCCACCGTCTCTGCGGGAACCGTAATAATCATAGTGGCTGCACTGTGCGTAATTACCTGTCTCACATGCTGCACACTGTCTGCAAGGTATCAGCGGGAATACGGCTGCGCGTTTTCCGATAAGCTCCTTGTTGTCAGCGTCGACAATCTCGCCGGCGAACTCATGTCCCGGGATAGTCGGGAAATGATATGTGCCTTTCTTGAATATTCTAGGGATATCGCTTCCGCAGATTCCGCAGGCGCGAACCTTCATGAGGACTTCGCCTTTTTCCCTGACCGGATCCGGAACTTCCTCATATCTGAGGTCTCCGACTGCATGTAGGTTTAATGCTTTCATTTTATGATGTTTAGTTTTTTATCTTCTTTCGCAAATATAGGAACTTTTCCGAAAATAGTCAACAAATGAAACATTATTTCTGTATTATATCGTTTAATGACGAGAAGGAAAAATAAAAAAACCAGCCTCCGGAGAGACTGGCTGTATATTGTCGATAAATCGGCTTAGAAATAATAGCGGAATCCTACTGACGGGTGGATACCGAGGCTGAACTGTACAGATGAAGTGGTAGAATAATTGTCTGAATCATCACCCTTCATCTTCAAGTAAGCGTAATCGAATGCCAAGAGATTCACGCTGAGACCGAGATGTGCTGTAGGTCTGAACTCGAACTGGCCGATGGCGAAGTTCATGCCGAATCCGCCTACGCCGTTTTTCTGGACTGTTGATGATGTGATATCAGTCTTGCTCTGTCCGAAATAGCCATAGAATCCGAACTCCGGTGTGTAATAGAGGTCGCCGGCTACATTGAGATAGTAAGCGATGCTTGGTCCGATAGCGAAGAGATTCAAGTTGTCCCTCAGCCATTTGTCATCCTTTTTAACAGTCGGAGTAGACTGAAGTCCGTAACCGAGTGAACCGCTTACTCTCCAATTGTCCGCGAAGAAATATCCGAACTCACCTGTAAGCTTAAATTCTGTATCGGAAGGAGTTGCGTCACCCTTTACGGTGGTCGATCCCATAGTTATATTAGTCTTGCTGGAACCGCCTGATACACCTAAAATTCCTCCTACATACATATCGCCCCTGCTCTGAGCGAACATCGCGCCGCAAGTCATAGCCACGGCTGCCAACGTTACGATAAATCTTTTCATTTTTCTGTCGTTTAAAAAATTTTGTCTAAGATAATAAAAAATTCGCGAATGCAATATGTTTGCTTAGGAACGCGGAATTTATTATTTTTGAAGTTGGAAGTTTCATGAACGAAACCCATTGTGAATTAATATGAGAGAATTTTCGAAAGAACTGGATTCTGAATATATTATCGACGGCTCCAGAATGGAAATGACACCGCGCCAGATTTTGGATGAGGCGGCCGGCTGCCATTCTTGCGGTACGGAAGCCTGTGGTGTGGAACCGATAGTGGACGAAAGCGTGGACCCGGCATTGGAAACTTCACCTTTCCGTGCGGCTGAAATTCATGATTATCTCAGAGTTACGACATCTTCATCCGCCGCTCCGAGAAATATCCCGGCGTTCTGCCCTGAAGAAGTCACCAAGACGGAAATCGCCTCCGCTCTGCTGGAAACCATCTGGAAATCAGGCCATTTCAGACTCGATGACCTCGCAGTGGAAATCTCTTGGGAATGGGCACTCGAACCCGTCGGCAACATGTCGTCGTTCTACAAATCCGTCTCCGCCGCCTGCGAGTATCTCGATTTTTTAGGCGTCCGCCTGTCGGGCTATAGCTTCCGCCGCGGGAACTGCTGCCGCATCCATATAAAGGTTAAGGTCAATGCTGCCGGCTCTTCTTCTTTCACATCGGATTTCCCCGACATGCCGTTCAGTACACAAAATCCGGAACTTGGCACGGAGCGCAAATGTCCTTCTGCAATTTCGGAGGATAAGAACAACTGGTTGATTTACATACCGTTCGATACTGCCAAATTCCGTCTTGGAGGATCCTTGCTTTCAGAGGTGACGGGAATTTTAGGCGGAAGAGCTCCGGAACTCATGGACTCAGATTACTTTATTGACTGTTATGAAGTCGTAAGAGAATTTGTGGAAGACGGCGTCGTCGTTTCAGGAGTGACATCCTGTCGTGGAGGACTCATGAACGCATTGTCTGAATTGGCAGGTAAAAATTCTGGAATACAGGCAGACCTCTCCGGAATTATCCGCTCTTATGGCGAATCCGATATCGTGAAAATCCTTTTCGGAGAAATCCCTGGAGCAGTGCTGGAAATCAAAGACTCTGATTTCGACTACGTGGATGCAGAAATGCTCCTCCAGGACGTGGCATATTACCCGTTGGGCCATCCCGGCGGAACCGGCATCGATATTGTTACCGGTGATTCGAACAATATCTCCGGCATCCTGCAATCTCTTATAGGTATGCAGGATATGACGCCGGAAGGAGAAGATTAAGAATAATATTTCTATACTATGGTAAGCAAATACGCAAATGTCCCTTCTAAGGGGGATGGTAAAAAACCGAAAATCTTCGTGTTGGATACGAACATTGTCCTTCATGATTTTAAGGCCATACGTAAATTTCAGGACAACGACATTGTTATACCGATAGCCGTACTCGAGGAATTGGATAAATTCAAGAAGGGTACAGATGCTCTCAGCTACAATGCCCGTGGTTTCATGCGTGATATCGACAGGCTTACCGAGGGAAAAATGTTCGGTAAGGCAGGTGTTCCGATAGGGAAGGGATTGGGTAATATAAAGATAGAGCCTAATCATCCTTTCCCTGATGGTCTGAAAGACTTGTTCCATGATGATATTCAGGATCATAGAATACTGTCTACAGCTATTTGGGTAAGAGATAATAATCCGGACAGATTTACAGCATTGGTCACCAAGGACATAAACCTCAGAATGAAAGCCAAGGCTGTGGGGATGGTAGCTCAGGACTATCTTACTGACCGTGTCGAGGAGACTAAGGTGGAGATTACCCAGAGAGAGGTGCAGTTCGTGGAAAACCCTCCTGAAGAGTTCTTGCAGGAACTTCTCGCAGGGCAGAACAATACTGCTGACTGGCATGCGGTATGTAAGTCGCAACCATCTGCCAATCAGTTGTTTAAATTTAAATGTGCGTCCCGTGGAGACGAAATCGCCTGCGCAAGATATGACGCGGACATTGACAAAATCCTGCTTGTCCGCAAACGCGAAGCCTGCGGGATCAAACCCCGCAACGACGAGCAGAAATTCGCGCTGGATGCGTGCCTGAACCGGAAGATTCCTCTGGTTTCGCTCACTGGCGGCGCTGGAACCGGCAAGACTCTCCTGGCATTGGCATCGGCATTGGAGCAGGAGCGCGATTTCGACCAGATTATCTTGTCGCGTCCTACGGTAGTACTTGGTAATCAGGATATTGGCTTTCTTCCTGGAGACCAGAAAAATAAGATGAGTCCATTCCTTCAGCCGTTGATGGATAACCTGAACGTCATCAAGGCACAGTTCCGTCCGAGCAGTCGCGAATGGCAGCATATCGAAGCGCTTATAAAAGAAGAAAAACTCCTCATTACGCCGTTGGCTTACATCCGCGGACGCAGCTTGGGGAAGGCGTTTTTCATCATCGATGAGGCTCAGAACTTGACACCGCATGAGATCAAGACCATCATTACCAGGGCGGGGGACGGCACCAAGATGGTATTCACCGGAGATATTTTCCAGATCGACCAACCGTATTTGGACCAGTGGTCGAACGGTCTCACTCATTTGGGCGAGAAAATGTCGGGTCAGAAGCTGTTCGAGCATGTGTTCCTGAAGAAAGGTGAACGCAGCGAACTCTCTGAAATCGCGGCTAAATTATTGTAGGTCAATGTTAAAATTCTTAAAGAAATGGATGCTCCCGATAGCGATTACTCTCGGGGCATTCTTATTTTTAGTGTTATGGCTCGTGCGCCCTTTGGCGGAACATGTCGAGCCGGGTTTTTCAGTATTTGCCAAGCAGATTCAACCGATTTTGATAGCCATTATGCTGTTTCTGCAGTTCAACAGGGTGTCGCCGCATGATTTGCGGTTCAGGAAGTGGCACTTTGTGTTGCTGGGATTTCAGGTAGGAATCTTTGCGTTGTTGACTTTACTTGCGGTCATGCTTCCTGAAGGAAACGGACGTATTCTTGTCGAGAGTGCGATGCTGTGTTTTATTTGTCCTACGGCTTCTGCTGCCGGTGTCGTTACGAGTAAACTGGGTGGCAGTCTGTCAGATACGGTTTCCTATGTGGTGATGATTAATCTTTCAGTGGCATTAGTGGTTCCGCTGGCTATTCCGATTGTGAACACTGCTTCGGACGTCCCGTTTATGACCAGTTTTTTGGCTATTTGTATGAAGATTTTCCCTTTGCTGGTTTTGCCTCTGATCATCGCATGGATAGTGCGTTACACTATGCGCAGGCTTCAGAGATGGCTGATGCGTTATACTGAGTGGGCATTCTATTGTTGGGGAGTTGCTTTGTGCTTCGCTATTTATCTGGCCACAAGGGCATTGGTCCTAAGCGGACTGTCAGTATGGGTTGTGCTGCTGATTGGTGTGATTTCGCTGGTCTGCACGCTGGCCCAGTTCGGGGTGGGGCGCGCTGCCGGCAGGATTTGTGCGTCTAAGGTCAATGCCGATGCGCTGCGATCTGGAGTTTTGTCTCGTGATTCTGGGTCTGAGGTCTCTCTTCGAGATTCTGGAGCTGTCGCTTCATCTCGGAATTCCGGGTCGGATACAGAACTGTCGGCAGAGGTTGATAAGATTACCGCAGGACAGGCTCTGGGACAGAAGAATACCGGCTTCCTCATCTGGCTCGGTTATTCATATCTGACGCCTGTGACTTCCGTCGCCGGCGGACTATACAGCGTTTTCCAGAATTGCATAAATTCCTTTGAACTTTATCAGAAGGAAAAACGTGTGGTTGAAAAAATTTCGTAGACTGATATTTAATGATTACCTTTGCATTTTAACGATTTTGATACTTCAAAACTTATATTACTAATATGCTAGAAAATAAAAAAAGGGTGTACCGTTTCGGAGGCAAAACAGCTGAAGGAAACGGCACTATGCGTGAGCTTCTTGGAGGTAAAGGAGCTAACCTCGCCGAGATGAGCCTTCTCGGAATGCCTGTGCCAGCAGGTTTTACTATTACGACAGAGTGCTGTGCAGAATATTATGCTCTCGGTGGAGGATATTCTGACTCTCTTAAGCAGGAAGTTGCTGAGGCTCTTGAGGCTACAGAGAAACTCATGGGCAAGAAGTTCGGAGATCCTAATGATCCGCTTCTCGTCAGCTGCCGTTCCGGTGCCAGAAGTTCTATGCCGGGTATGATGGATACTATCCTCAATATCGGTCTTTGTTCTGAGACTATTCCCGGAATGATAAAGAAAACAGGTAACCCTCGTTTCGTATACGATGCTTATCGTCGTCTCATCATGATGTACTCTGATGTCGTTATGGAGAAGGCTGAAGGTATCGAGCCTGAGGACGGAAAGGGAATCCGCCAGCAGCTCGACAAGATGATGTATGAGCTTAAGGAGGCTAAAGGATATGCTTCTGATACAGACATTACTGCAGAGGAACTTAAAGAACTTTGCGATCAGTTCAAGGCTAAGGTAAAGGAAGTTCTCGGCGTAGAATTCCCTGATACCGCAAAGGCTCAGCTCTGGGGTTCTATCGGTGGCGTGTTCAAGTCTTGGAACGGAAAACGTGCCATCACTTACAGAAAGATCGAGAAAATTCCAGATGATTGGGGTACAGCAGTAAACGTACAGTCTATGGTATTCGGTAACATGGGAGATACATCAGCGACTGGTGTGGCTTTCTCACGTAACCCAGCCAACGGTGACAACAAGTTCTATGGTGAGTGGCTTATCAATGCTCAGGGAGAGGATGTTGTAGCAGGTATCCGTACTCCTAACCCTCTTAACGAGGCTACCAAGACAGAGAAAAATAAAGATCTCCAGTCTCTTGAGAAGGCTATGCCTGCAGTTTACAAGGAGTTGGATGAAATCAGAACCAGACTGGAGGAGCACTTCCACGATATGCAGGACATCGAGTTCACTATCCAGGAAGGTCATCTTTGGATGCTTCAGTGCCGTATCGGTAAGAGAACCGGTCTCGCTGCCCTCCAGATGGCTGTAGATATGCTTGAGGAAGGTATGATCGACGAGAAGACCGCTGTTATGCGCGTTTCTCCTGCACAGCTCGATGAAATTCTTCACCCTATTCTCGACCCTGCATCAGAGAAGAAGGCCAAGGTTATGGCTCAGGGACTTCCTGCATCTCCAGGCGGAGCGGTAGGTACACTTGTGTTCACTCCTGAAGATGCCGTAAAGGCTGCTGAGGACGGGAAGAAGGTTATTCTTGTCCGTGAGGAAACTTCTCCAGAGGATATCGAGGGTATGCGTGCTGCTGCCGGTATCCTTACTACCCGTGGAGGTATGACTTCACACGCTGCTCTCGTGGCTCGTGGATGGGGCAAGTGCTGTATCGTAGGTTGCGATGCCATGCATATCGATCTCGAGAATAAAGTGGTTACATTCGCAGGTCATGACAAGCAGTTCCATGAGGGTGACTGGTTCAGCCTTAATGGAACTAAGGGATTGGTTTACAATGCTCAGATCGCCACAATGGATGCTTCTGAAAATCCTTTGTTCGTGAAGTTCATGAATATCTCCGACAAGTTCCGCAAGCTCGGTATCCGTACCAATGCTGATACTCCGGAGGATGCTCTCAAGGCTGTGTCATTCGGCGCTGAGGGAATCGGACTGTTCCGTCTCGAACACATGTTCTATGGCAAAAATTCTGAGACTCCTCTTGCAAAACTCCGTAAGATGATTCTTTGTGATACTGACGAAGAGAGAAAGGCTGCTCTTGATGAACTTGAGCCGTTCATCATGGCTTCTGTGAAGAGCACTCTCAGAATTATGGATGGCAAGCCAGTTGTATTCCGTCTGCTCGACCCGCCTCTTCACGAGTTCGTTCCTAGAACTGAGGAGAAGAAGGCTGAGGTTGCGAAAGAACTCGGCGTAACTGTTGAGGAAATCGAGAAGCGAGGCGAGTCTTTGCATGAAGTGAACCCTATGATGGGTCATCGTGGAGTTCGTCTTCACGTGTCATTCCCTCTCATCGCTGAGGTAGAGTACAGGGCTATTTTCACTGCAGCTGCTGAACTTCAGGAGGAGGGTCTCCATCCTGTCCCTGAGATCATGATTCCTGTAACTATTTCAGCTCGTGAGCTCAGTTTCCAGAAGGCTATCTGCAACAGAGTGAAGGCTGAGGTTGAGGGTATGTACAGCACTACGATCAACTACCAGTTCGGTACCATGATCGAGATTCCTCGTGCCGCCCTCACCGGTGACAGAATGGCCCGTACTGCACAGTTCTTCTCGTTCGGTACCAATGACCTTACTCAGATGACTTTCGGCTTCTCTCGTGATGACGTTGGAACATTCATGGGTGAGTATCTCGGCAACAAGATTCTGGACGCTGATCCGTTCAAGACCATCGATACTAAGGGTGTCGGCAAGCTCGTAGAGTATGGTATCCAGAGTGGCCGTTCTAAGAGACCAGACCTCAAGTGTGGTGTCTGCGGCGAGCACGGCGGTGATCCTGATTCTATCAAGTTCTTCAACAAGATAGGTATCGATTACGTTTCTTGCTCACCATTCCGTGTGCCGATCGCACGTCTCGCTGCGGCGCAGGCCGCTATCGAGCAGAGTAAGTAATTTTAAATGACAGATTCGGCGGCTGTGTCCTGATCATCGGGCGCGCCGCTGATGAGTAATCCTTAAAAAATAACTTGGTAATCTTTGCGCGTCTTTTCGGTCTATATTCCTTTTCTCATCAGTCATGTGCCACCGGCACACTCCTTCTTCTAAAAGGAATCTATCCTCGAAAATCCATCACAAATCTTTACCAAGTTATTTTTTAACGCTTACTAAATATAGCAAAAGGGCTGACAGGGTTTTTCGTCTGTCAGCCCTTTTGGATTTTTGGAGTCTGGTGGAAAACCATGTACAGACACCGCCGCTTGGCCTGAGTATTGCTCAGTGGACGTACGCAGTGGGTTATGCATATCTTATATAAATTGTCTGAAAATCTTTGGTTATATCAGATTATTTTAATACTATTGCATCATTTTAATGGTGTATTAAAATAAAGCAGAATGGTTAAAATGAAAGAGATTGCCATATTAGGAAGACCAATACAGCTGCAAGAACGAAACAAGGCGCAGATGAAAGGTGTTACCATCGGAGAAATGTTGTCGTACAAGTTCTATGATGGAGAGTTTCATGGTATGCCGTTGCTATTCGCAGAACCTAAAGATAAAGTAGCTACCCCACGTAGCTTGTCTATTACTGCAAACAACCTTACTTCGTTATTCCAGCTTCCAACCGTCTTTTTGTTGTCAACTTGTCCAGCCTATGAACGGCAGAGATTAATCGATAAAGACGTGTATTTCGTTGTATCTGACAAATACGTCCATTTGCCAATGCTTCTTGCTAATGAGCGCATTCGTAAAACCAAAAAAGCTAAGGTTTTAACGCCTGTCGCACAGTACTTGCTGCTCTATCATCTACAGATAGCGAGTATCGAAGGATTGGCAGCACGTGATATTGAGGACAAAATTCCGTATTCATATGCAAGCATTACACTTGGTATCACTTGCCTCGAAGATTTGGAACTGTGCGAGAAAGTATCTGGAGGCTCTAAGCGGAAGGTCATCCACTTTGATAAGAAAGGAAAGGAATTGTGGGAGCAAGCCCAGTTGCTCCTCGTCAACCCTGTTGAAGAACGCATTTACTGTGACGACTTGCTTTCTGACGAACTTTTCCCCGTATGTGGCATCAATGCCCTTGCACATTACACATGGCTGAATCCCGATCCAGAAAGAATGATCATGGTACCTGTCAAACAACTACGGGAATTCAAATCATCTGGAATCTTGGTGCGCCCAAACGAATTTGATGGCAACATCATCATTGAAGCATGGAAATACCCACCTGTCACCGCTATTGGTACACAAGCCGAATGGGTGGACAGATTATCTTTGGCCCTTTCTCTGCGTGAGGATGAAGACCCACGAGTGGAAGGCGAAGTTGAACGTTTATTTAATGAAATAGAATGGAAGGATTAGAGAAATTTCGTGAGGCTTTTGAAGCCTATTCAGATAACTATGTCATCATCGGTGGAACTGCTTGTGACATCACCATGACTGGAACGACGGTACGTCCACGTGCCACCCACGATATTGATATGATTGTAGTTGTGGAGAAGATGACTGCCGATTTTGCAGAGCATTTCTGGCAATTTATACGAGAAGGCGGTTATCGCCCAGAGAAACGCAAGCAGGAAGAAGGCGAAACTCCAAAGTACGAACTGTATCGTTTTATCAACGGAAAACCAGAATATCCCGAAATGATAGAACTGCTCTCACGGCATCCTGACATTCTTGGTGAGCCGAAAGGACTGCTTGTTGAGCCTCTCCCCGTTGACGAGGAAACATCAAGTCTAAGTGCAATCATTATGGACGATGATTTCTATCACTTCACCATCCAGCATAGCAAACTGACCAATGGGCTTCGTCATGCAGACTCTGCTGCGCTCGTAGCTCTAAAGGCACGTGCTTACCTCAATCTTTTGCAAGACAAAGCTAACGGAAGGCATGTCAATAGTAAAGACATCAAGAAGCACCGGTCAGATGTGCTGAAAAACGTAGTCATCATGGAAGATAGCGAGATTATCGCTCCCGAATCGATTGTTGCTTGTATAAGAGATTTTGTCACCTCAATAAGAAATGATTGGAACACGCTTTCAGAATCTCTTGCAAAGGCTCTTGACCAGAATTCATCATTCATCGAAGCTTTATTGGAACAATTAGACGGATTGTTTATAACCGAACAGTTATGAAAATACAATATGCGTCAGACCTCCATCTGGAGTTTGCCGACAACTGGAAATATCTGAAGGAGAATCCCTTGCAAGTGACAGGGGATATTCTCGTTCTTGCAGGAGACATCGGCTACTTGGGAGACGAGAACTATTCTAAGCATCCATTCTGGGATTGGGCTTCAGAGAACTATCAGCAGGTAATAGTTTGCATGGGCAATCATGAGTTCTACAAATACTATGACATTGCTAAGCTTAACGATGGCTTTTGTCTTGAAATACGTCCTAACGTTCACAGTTATTATAATGCTGTTCTACGTATAGAAGACATCGACTTCATCGTAACAACATTGTGGTCTAAGATTCCCTTGAAGGAGGCATACTATACGGAACAAGTCATAAGCGACTTCCGACGAATCTTCTTCAATGGAGAACTTCTCACGTTTGCAGACTTCAACCGTGAGCATGCTAGGTGTCTTACGTTTTTGAAAGAAGCAGTTTCATGCAGCAAAGCCAAGAAAAAGATAGTTGTTACTCATCATGTACCGTCTTTCCAAATGCAATGTCTCAAGTTTGCCGACAGTCTGGCTAACGGAGCCTTCACCGTAGAATTGGAAGATTATATCAAGGATAGCGGTATTGACTTCTGGATATATGGTCATTCTCACTATAATGTGGATGTGAGGATAGGCAATACCATGTGCGTATCAAATCAGTTGGGTTATGTCTTTCATGGAGAACATGAGTCTTTCAACCCTTATAAAAATATTGAAGTATAACGACAGGCAAATCTTTATGTAATGACTTCTTGGTAAAGAGAAAAGTTGAACAACTGAAGTATGGGTAAACTAAACAACCAAAATCACTGGTGTTCAACCTTCGTTAGCCGTCGCGCAAGTAGTTTTCATTGACAGATTCGGCGGCTGTGTCCTGATATAATCGGGCGCGCCGCTGATATAATAAAATGGGCTGACAAGATTTTTCCTTGTCAGCCCTTTTACTTATTTATTATCGGCACATAGTGCGATGTTGCGATTATATGTCAGACAACCTGGCGGATGGTTTTACTGCATTTGTCGGATGCAACGTATTAGTACTCAGAAGATTACGGTAAATATAACTCATCAGGATTCCTGCCAGGTGGTATGTTTTTTCATAGGACCTGGCGGCTATCGTTTACTGCAACGCGCTGATAATCAACACTATCGGCCTTTTGCCACCCGCCAGGTTGTCTAAAAATTTCCGCAACGCAGTACCTGAGCGGACGAGTCCGAGCTCCTGTCGCCACCATGTTTATACTACCAAACCGAGGAGACGCTTACCTCGAATCACCGCCCAGGTACCGTGTGCAGTCGAAAGGTTCGCTGGCGCTCATTCTCCCCACTGCGTGGGTCCCATCACAGGGCCGCGGACGGCCATGCCTTTCGATCGGCACACGGTACCTGGTCTCTTGCACCACGTGGATATTGAGAGGCGATTGGAGGTCCCGGCGGAGACCCGTGGTCACCCATGACCTCGTAAATGGGAGGTGCCGGCGTCAGCCGGAGGGATGAGCGATAGCGAAGGTCTCCGCTGGGACCTCCGGTCGCCGGCGATATGAATCATCGTTTTTTATCTACAGCATCCGAGACATTGTCGGTATAGGTTTAGCTTCGTTCGAAGGGTCGCCGGCGATGCGTGAAACACACTTCGCATTCGGTTTGTCGAACCATTTGTCATTTACTTGGTACTCAGAGCAACATCTCTGTCGTACGACAAACTCGTCAGTAGGATGCTCTAAAGTAACAGTGAATTCTACGATCTTTTGCTCTGCAGTGAAAGCCATGTTATAGGTGATTGTTTCAGAACTCAGTTTTAGTGTCTCTGTCTTTTGCTCGCAAGCAGGAACAGGTTTAAATTCTTTACCATCCTTATACTCAATCATCCAATACTTTGCGCCATATTTTCATGGATTATATGTGTAAACCATGTGCAATTGAGTACCCTCAGGGAAATCCTTTTTTCCGGAGGTCTCAAACTGCCAGCAATCTCCAGGCATCGGGCCGCTCATCACAGTTTGCCTTTACCTTTTTCGTCTGCAGGTTTTTCCTCAGGTTTCGGAGTTGTTTGTACTTCATCATCTGGCCTTTTGTTGTCATCAGGCTTTTTATTATTATCAGCTGATGATGGAGTGCAAGTGCATAATACCACGATGGATGCGAATGCTGTGAAAATGGATTTTAGTTTCGTAAAAAATAATGTTATAGTAGTGGAAAATAGTGCTAGACAAATTTACGTAACGCAGCTGCGAAGCCGTCGTCGTCTACGGAGGCGGTTATGTAGTCTGCTGCGGCCTTCACGTCATCACTGGCATTGCCCATGGCTATACCCAGGCCTGCCGCTTCGATCATCGGAATATCATTTCCTCCGTCACCGAACGAAATGGTTTCCTCTATGCTGATACCCATTTCTTTGGCGAAAGCGCTTATCCCTGAAGCCTTTGTAACCCCGCGCACACTGATGTCGGCGAAAATCGGCATCCAGCGGGACGCTATCAGTCCTGGGAGCTCAGGCATGAGCTTATTCTGTAAATCTTCATTGAAATAAACCGCAAGTTGGCCGCAACCTTTTTCGCGGAACTTCGCGTCGATGTCGCAGACAATCGGGAGTTCGTGGTCGATTTTCGTGGCTAGCCCTATAACTTCAGGCGTAATCTTGTTCACGAAAAAGCCGTCGTTCAACTCCAGGCAGACCGCAAAACCATACTCATCCGAGAACTGCATCATCTTCTTAAAATCCTCATAATCAAGATAATGCTCTTCTACGAGTCTTCCGTCACGCCACCTGCATTCGGCACCATTCAGAGCGACTACACCATCGTATGGCAAGTCCTCTGCCACCTTCAGATCCGTGTATGGTCTGCCAGTGGAGATGAAAAACTTCACGCCTTTACGACGCGCCTCTTCGATAGCCTGCTTTGCAGACTCCGGTACTTTATGTGTTTTGAAACTTACTAACGTTCCGTCCAAGTCGCTGAAAATCGCCTTATATTTCATATGCCGTTCATTTGTCTGTTTGGCAAAGGTAATCAGAAATCAGTGACTCTCAAAAAACGATGTGTCATTCCTGTGAATTTTCCATGTCACGCAAGCCGGTCGGAGGCGAGTCTCAGGCGCGAATTGCGGAGCACCTGAGTGCAGGAGCCTCGACCTCCAGCCGGCAACCCCGACACCTTAGAACATCTCGATGAGTTCCTTGTTCGTATAAGCATCGGCACCATAGCAAGTCTTCAGATATGCGAGACCTGCCTTGTAATCCTCTTCAGTGAACGAATCGGTAGCCTCTTTAGCTGCAACTACATCGTAACCGAGGCAGAAAGCATCTGCTGAAGTGTGACGGACACACATGTGAGTGTGGAGACCGGTCATAATCACAGTCTTGACGCCGAGCTCAGTCAGAAGAATATCGAGATCGGTCTGGAAAAATCCGCTGTATCTGCGCTTAGGGACTATGAAGTCCTTCTCAGATACTTTCAATTCAGGGATAACCTCAGCACCTTTTGTTCCTGCGATTGCATGGTCGCCCCATATAGTAAGTTCACGGTCGATACCTTTAAGATGCGCGGCAAAGGTAAGCCCTTTATTTGTTATAAACAAATTTGAAATTACATCATTATAACGTATTTTTGTGGACCGGTTATTTCTCGGAAACTACTAGCCTTAAGAGATTAAAGGATTCGAACTATGGACATAGAAAAATACAATTCGCTGATAAATGACATCTTTCAGCGTTTCCCTTCAGTGCAGACTTCATCGTTCAATGATGCGTATAAGCCTGGTCTTCAGCACATGACGGACTTTAACAACTTGTTGGGAAACCCTGATAAGAACTATCGCACCATCCATGTCGCCGGCACCAATGGTAAAGGCTCCGTCGCCAACATGCTGTCCTCAGTACTCGCCGGCGCAGGTCTGAAAGTCGGTCTCTACACCTCCCCGCACATCATCGATTTCCGTGAGAGAATGCGTGTCGTGGATGGAAGCACATCAGAACTTGTTTCCAAGGAATATGTCTATGATTTCCTCGAAAAGTGGTCCGTCATGTTCGATAAAATGGAACTCTCCTTTTTCGAGATAACTACCGGGCTGGCGTTCAAATGGTTCGAGGACCAGAATGTGGATATCGCCGTTATCGAAGTAGGTCTTGGCGGCCGCCTGGACAGCACCAATATAATCACCCCGGAACTCAGCATCGTTACCAGCATCGGCCTGGACCACTGCGACTTGCTGGGTGATACACTCGATAAAATCGCCTTCGAGAAGGCCGGAATATTCAAAAAAGGCGTACCTGCACTCGTAGGCGAGACCCGACCTGAGACCGAGCCCGTTTTCCGCGCCCGTTTTGTTCAGGTCAATGCCAATGTTACTTCATCATTGACCCAAACGAAAACAGCATTGACATTCGCTGACCAGACGGAGCCGTCGCTGTGGTACATGAGCGGCGACCTGCTGCGGCTGATGGACCTTCAGGGCGAGTACCAGGCGCGCAACCTCCGGACGGTGATGGCTGCGCTGGATATCCTGCGCGATTTGTGGGCTGTACCGGGGGATTCGGAGTCTTGGAAAAGAGTCGTTGACCGTCTTTTGGATAAGGTCAATGTCGCTGATTCTCTGATACATACGGCGTCGAGAATGGATTTTCACGGACGCTGGGAAAGACTGTCGACCAATCCTGACGTCATCTGCGACATCGGACACAACGCACCGGCATTGACATATAATTTCGGCCAGCTGAAGGAGTATCTGGAGACGGGGCGCTACACGTCACTGATCATGGTTTACGGGGTGATGGCCGATAAGAATTTCGATGCCATAATGCCACTTTTCCCAGAGAGTGCAACGTGGATTTTTACGACTCCGAAGACCAGACGTTCAGATCCTGCAAGTGATATAAAGGACAGATATACAGCGTTTTGTGAAAAGCATGGCAGGATGGCGAATCGACTGTATGTCCAGGATTCAGTAAGAGATGCCGTCGCCATGGCATTGAAAACAGCAGCTGCTTACGGAGGAAATCCGTTGGTTTACATCGGCGGCTCCACTTTCGTAGTTTCCGAGGCCGTCACCTGTTTTTAATAATAAGTGTATCTTCTCTACTTGTTGGCCATTCGCATCCTTGTAAGCGTGTGGCCTCAAATTTGCCGGCCCATATTTCACGTCTAAAACACATGATTATGAAACCGAACTTGTTGAATATCACAGCATCCATAATAATAACCCTGATTTTGTCATCTATAGCCATGAACGCGTTTTTCAAAAGAACAAACCCGCAGAAAAAAGACCCCGACGGTCATATTTTGACCGAACTCTGGGCCGATTACAAGACGGCAGTAAACCAAGACCGTCCTGCGAAACAAATCGAAATCCTTAAGAAGATCCGCGAACAATCCATGAGCCAACGACTTCCGTGGGATTTCTATGACGCGTCCACCCGCTACATATCTGCATCAGCCAGCCGTGACTGGAAACTCCGCGACTCCCTCCGGAACGAACTGTCTGAACTCATCCGCGAATTCGATGAGCCGATAGTCACATTTTTCTGGATGCTGAACAACGATAATCCTGCAAGCGAAATTTTCGATTATGTGCAGGAACATGCTGACACTCTGAAAGCTACACATAACAACGCTTTTTACGGAATAGGATACCACCGCTACGGAGGCCTCCCGCAAATATTCGAAAGCTTCCAGCAGAAATTCTATGCTAACGACTACGAATTCGCCCTCTGGCGGCTCCTCCCGTTTACCGGCCCCCGCAAAGTCGCCACCGGCCCGATCTATGACGCCCTGAAATCCTACGAAGGCGCATCCTACCCGCTCGGCACCTACCTCGAATATCTCGCTGTTAAGGTCAATGATGATGTCACCGCTGAAGATAAACTCCCTGACCTTCAGAAGTTTGCTGACAAATATAATGACAAGGCCATTTCGCTTTTGGCCAAAGCGGACATCCTCTCATTCCGTCTTGAGCAGATGATAAAGAACCATGCGTCCAGTCAGGAATTTGAAAAATTCTATAACGAATGCCAGAACTTCGAAACTCTAAGGAAGTCTTTCCGTGGAACAGAAGCTCAAATTGCCGCTGAAGTAAGTGATGTGCGAAACATTATTAATCGTCTGACAGATAAAAATATACGTCTGGATGTAGAAGACGGGAAAATCATAGTCTGCCTGAGAAACATCGACGAACTGCGCTTGAAAATGTTTCCTTCCGAGGAGACCAAACGACTCATCCTCGACAAGACACTGAAGAATGATAAGAACAGTTTCTTTGTGGAAGACACATTGGAACTCAACCTCCCTGCAGTCGCAGATGGTGATTATAAAATCTTGGCTGACGCTGGCAAAAGCACAAGTCGTCACATAGCATATTCTTCGCATCAAATCTCATTGGCTCACAGACAAGACTCTCGCGGCCGCTGCATCTATGCTGCTGATTACAAGACCGGTAAACCTGTTGATAAGGCAGATGTTACCCTGCTGAAAAACGGAAAAGCAGTGTTGACACATAAAGACTTCAGCTTCGACGGATTCACCCCGCTTCCGGCAGATATCGCTTCCAAACTGGAAGATAAATCGTATTTCGAGCTGATGTGCAGTTTTACGGATGACACCGGACTTGACCGGAAAAGCCATAAACTGTCCATCTATGGAACAGAGCAAGTGACTGAAACAGAAGAAGCTACAGTCGAGGATAACCGTCATCGCGCCTGCAATATTTTCACCGACCGCGGCGCCTACAATCCAGGCGATACCGTCGATTTCAAAGCCGTGATTTACTACACCGACTACGTGAACTCCGCTGAAGTCTCCCCAGCTGCTGCAAAATATAAAGTGTTGCTGGTCAATGCTGAGGATAAGGAAGTCTCTTCACTTTCTCTTCAGACGAACGACTTCGGCTCTATCGCCGGGCAATTCGTTATCCCGAAAGATGGCAAGAACGGCTACTATAAATTAAAGGTTGTAAGCGACCCTGAGGATTCCGCCGGTTCATTCACAAAATCGATTAGGGTAGACGACTTCATTTTGCCGACATTCGATGTTTCCTTCGATAAGGTAGACAAATTGTATTTACCTGGTGACGAGATAATTGTAACTGGGAATATCATCAGTTATTCCGGACATGCCATAGCTTCCGACAAAGCCGTGTATGAAGTCGAATCTTATGGAGAAATCATTGCTTCCGGCCAAGTTAAGATGGAAGATGGTAAATTCACTGTGAAATTCAGTTCAAAGAATGAAAGATACGGTTACAGAATTACTATAAAAATTACCGACGATACGGGCGAAACCCACGAATACGGAAAATCTGTGTACGTCGCCAATGCTATCAATCTTCAGGCAAGTTTGGTCAATGCTGCCGATGCGCGGGGAGAGTCGTTGCGTCCATACTTTAAACCAGAGGAATGGGATAGAACTGATCTTCAGGTGCTTATGTCTGATATGGCATCCGTAGTCTTTTCTGTCGACTCTGGTGATGGACTGCCAGTTCCAGCATCCATATCTTATAGTCTGGAAAACGAATCCGGAAAAGTGTTGTTTAAGTCTACGGCCAAATCAGGCGTCACCCAAAGCATTGACCTAAAAGAACTTGCATCCGGACTTTATGTGCTGCGGGCTTCGTTGGCGCTGCGAAGTCAGGCTGGCAAGGAGTACGCGGATTCGACGGAACTGGAGATTTTGCTCATGCGTGAGACCGACAGCATTTTGGATGCTCCGGTGGAAAATGTTGTGGTTCCGCTCGGGACCGAAGTGCGCAATGGTAAGGCTGAGATGCTGTTCGGAACGGCTGACGGAGAACCTATATGGGCATGGGCGGAAGTGTTCGGTCAGGGTGCTGAACTTTTGGAGACCAGACTCATACGCCTCGAAGGAAAACGTGGAGCAGCGGGCTCTCTCAAGAAGATTTCTTTCGATTATAAGGATGAATATCCTGATGCGGTTCGTGTACAACTCTTCTTTTTCAAGGATTCTGAAGAGTATTCCTACAGTTATGAATATCATAGGCTCCGCACCCAATTTGAACTCCCTCTGTCGTTTTCAACGTTCGTGGACGAAACTCTTCCTTCTAAACGTTATACGTTCAGTATCAACACTTTGCCTGATGTGGAATGTCTCGCTGCGATTTTCGACAAGAGCACTGAGACGATTAAGCCGAATTATTGGAATATGCTGAGAATGAGAGATTTCCATGTGGATGATGTTTACGTGAATGCTGTCCCCGGCGGTGTTACTGATGACGTCATATTGGATTTCGGCAGTTCTCCGGTCAGATATTCAAGGAGTATGAAGTTCAATCAGATGGATATGGTTGGGGCTCCTATGGCAGAGGCTGTTCTCTGTGAAAACTCGATAACTGATGCCGGTGCAGCATCATATGAAGAGCAAATCCCTGTAAGAGAGCGCTTTGCAAATGCATTGACTTTTCAGCCGTTCCTCCGTTCGGATAGTAAAGGCAACATTTCTTTCAACTTCGAAACCTCGGATAAACTGTCGACTTACATCGTCTCGCTCTATGCCCACGACCGGAAGATGCATAACGCCACTCTGCGTCGCGACATGCTTGTGACCATCCCCGTGAAAGTCGGCCTGGTAGAGCCGAAGTATTTGTATTCGATTGATAATTATAAACTTGCGGCTGTCGTTTCTTCGGTGACCGACCATGACGTCACAGGAACATTGACCCTCACCATTTATCACGGCGGCGATTTGAAGGCGCTCGCTGGCGCGAAACCGCTGTCGCTCCAGTCCCGAAAAATTTCGGTGCCGGCGGGAAGTTCGATCCGGTCCATGTTTGAGGTCAACGCTGCCTCGTATCTTGCAGATACACTTGGACTTAAGCTTGTGTTTACTGCGGATGGAGAACAGTCATTTTCTGACGGAATGTTCGTTTCCGTTCCTGTCCGTCCTGCTCAGCAGGCACTTACGGAATCTCACTCTGCGGTCTTGCTTTCGGGCATGGATAAGGACAGTCTCGTGGAACGACTTCGCAAAGAGTTTACGAATGTCGATGGCGCTGATGCCGATGTGCAGGTTATCAGTATATTGGATATGATTCGCGATGCGATTCCGTCTAAAGTGGAACCCGCTGGAAAGGATGTGCTTTCGCTTTCCGAGGCCATGTATGTCAGAGAACTTTCATATTCTTTGCGTACGCTTTCCCGTATGCCAGTCGGAGAACCTGAAGGGATGAGTGACAAGGAGTTGTTCGCTAAAGTTTTTGCCTGCCACAATGCTGATGGCGGCTTCGGTTGGTTTGAGGGCATGAAATCGTCACCGGTAATCACTGCTGTGCTTCTGGAACGCTTCGCAAAGATGAAAGCGGCCGGTTTTCTGGACGGTTCCGCTGTTGTGGAAAACGACGCGGCATCTTCTAAAGATATAGATGCAATTCTCTGTTCTGCAGTGCGTTACTTGGATAAGATATTATTCTCGGGTAACGGAATCTGTCCTTTATGGTGCGGCGGAATATCCTATGCCCAATACATGTTCGTGAGGTCGATGTATGCTTCTGTTCCTTTCGAAATCAAACGCTCTGCAGACAAAATCATTGACAAAAAACTCAAGGATTTCCGCAAGGATGCGAAGGATTTTCTTGTGCCGAAGGAGGTGCGAGGACTGAATGGTCAAATCATGGCTAAGGTACGCAGGCTCAGTATTTTACGGAATCTTGTGGCGTCTAAGGATGGGGCTGCTCTTGCGAAGGCGTGGGGACTCGGGATTAATCTCGATTCGAGGCTTAAGAAGTCGATAGAAGCGGATGTCGTTTCGCTGCTGGAATACGCTGTAAATCATAAAGATGGAGGAGTATACTACCCGAATTTGGTGATGCCGTTCCGCGGGCTGCTCGAGAGCGAGGCCTACGCCCACGCTATGCTCTGCGACCTGCTCAGAGCCTACGTGTTCGACGCCGGCGCGACTCCGACCGGTTCTGTTTCTGTCAATGCTGCCGAGGCGTCTCGGGTTTCTGATGGAATCCGCATCTGGCTGATGCTCCAGAAAGAGACACAGCATTGGGATTCCGAACCTGCTTTTGTGGATGCGTTGAATTCTGTAATTAACGGTAGCTCAGAGGTTAAGTCGACAAGTGTAATCTCTCTGACCAAGACTTATTCGAAGCCGTTTGCAGAGATAAAAGCTGCCGGCAACGGGTTTACGCTTGAGCGCAGATTTTTCCGGGAGGAGGCTGAGCCTGATGGCAAACTTACTCGCAAAGAGATACAGCCTGGTGATGTCCTCCACGTGGGTGATAAGATTATAGTGGAGTATCGCATCCATAATGACGAAAACCGTAGTTTTGTACGTCTTACTGCACCTCGCGAAGCAGCGTTCCGTCCGGTGGATCAGATGTCCGGCTACTATGGCTGGTGGATGAGCCCGTTACGTGTCGACGGATGGTATTCGTTTACCCCTCAAGGATATAGGGATGTCAAGACGGACCGCACAGAATACATGTTCGATTCTTATCCCGAAGAGAACACCGTGATAACCGAAGAGTTCTTCTTAACCCAGTCCGGAACATTCACCGCTCCCGTTCCTGTAATCGAATCCCTCTACGCCCCACACTATCGCGCCAACTCCGCCTACCCCAGCGATGTTGCCGTTCGTTGAGTGTGCAGAATAATAGGAAAAAAGTGAAATAAAAATTTGCGGATTGTAAAATTAGTCGTATATTTGCAATCCCAATTCGGGAGCATAGCTCAGTTGGTTCAGAGCGTCTGCCTTACAAGCAGAGGGTCGGGGGTTCGACTCCCTCTGCTCCCACTTAAAAATTTTCAGGTTGTCCAATTATCAAATGGGCAACCTGTTTTGTTTTATACACCTGTTCCCAAACTGACAGGGATGGAATGAAGAATGATAAACATATAATTATAACAGAATGAAAAGATTGATGAAAGTTTTCGCCGTGATCTCAGCATTGTTCATGACAGTTGCGGCCAATGCAGGAAAACCAGATCTTCCTGACAGTATCTATGTTGGCGGCCAGCTACAGCACGTTCAGGGAATCGCCCTCGACCAGGAAAAAGGCTGCATGTATATGTCTTTCACCAGCCGCTTTCTGAAAGTGGACATGAACGGACGCATACTCGCATCCATCGACCGCATTCAGGGACACCTCGGTGCCATGACTTTTAACCACCAGGACAGAAAAGTCTACGCATCCCTCGAATGCAAAGACGACGAAATCGGGCAGAATATCGCCAAGAAACTCAACGTCGGAATAGTCTCAGAATCAAGATTCTACATCGCCATCATCGACGTCGACAAGATGACATCACTTAATATGGATCCGGAAAACAACGATGTCCTCAGGACAGTATGCCTCCTGAAACCATGTGAAGACTACAAGTTCTCAGGTCATCTCGGCGGCCAGGAAGTGAAACACCTCTACGGATGCTCCGGAATCGACGGCGTGGCCATCGGCAGGGAAGTGAAACCGCTCGAAGCCACTGCAAAAGAGCGCTCAGCCCAGAAAATGTACCTCTACGTAGGCTACGGAATCTACGGCGACGTGAACCGTACTGACAACGACTATCAGGTTATCCAGCGCTACGACCTTGCGAAACTCGCGAAACTCGCAAAACCGATGATTTTCGGCGAATCACATGTCTCCGGTCCGAAAAGGCCTGAAAAAGAATACTTTATCTACACCGGAAACACTAACTACGGTGTGCAGAACCTCACCTACGACCCATACACCGACTGCCTCTTCATGGCTGTATATAAAGGAAAGAAAGAGCAGTTCCCGAACTACGCTCTCTTCGCTGTCAGCATGAACCAGAAGCCGTTCAAAGCCTCGCTCAAAGGCGCCGCCACCACCAAAAAGATGCTCCAGCTGGCGCTCGTTCCGGCGGGTGGGGTCAATGCGGGTACTCCGTCTGCTGTAGTGCCGATGTCTGACACCGCTTCAGGTGTGACAGGATGGCGTTTTAAATGGGGCTCTACAGGACTCTGTCCGATTGGTGACGGATACTGGTACATCTCCGAGAACTCTAAAGACAAATACACCCAGAAGCAGGTCTGCAATGCCCGTCTTTACAAATGGACAGGTACAGAAGACGCTTTCGTGCGTGCTGACCGTCAATAGCCGGGAATATTCATCGCGAAAGGAATTTTGCGAAATGCGGGGTCTTGGAATGTCCGGCTGCCCCGCGAACATAAATTTTATGACAAAATCGGGAAAAAATCCCGATTTTGTTTGCTTATGTCTATTTTATGTATAAATTTGCATCGTCAGTGAATAAATATACGTGAATATACTTCACAGAGGCTGGACCCCTATATAAGGATAACGAACGAACAAACATGAACGAAAAGAAAAAACGCCTTGACATCTTGAAGCAGCTCATCGCTTCCAACACGGCAAGCAATCAGGAAGATATCCTTTCGATGCTTGCCGAAAAGGGTTTTGTGGTGACTCAAGCGACCTTGTCCAGAGACCTGAAAGAGCTTAAGGTGGCCAAGACTCCTGACGGAAAAGGCGGATATCACTATAAACTGCCTGAAATCAACACCCCGGATATGCCTGAACAACTTGACATGCGACATGCCTCAGTAGGAGTTTTCAGCATCGAGTTCTCAGGCCAGTTCGGCGTCATAAAAACCCGACCGGGATATGCGAACATGATAGCCACCATCGTAGAATCGGCATTGAAACATAAAATCATGGGAACCATAGCCGGAGACGACACCCTCCTTCTGCTGCTCCGGGAGCAGGCAGACGTGGAATCCATCATGTATATTCTCGAATCGGCACTTCCAGGAATCAAGGAGCGTCGAATCTGAATCTCCTAATCATATTTAAATAAAACGAACAATGACAATAGATGATTTTACAGTTGCAGTCGCGACTGAAAAGCATTTGGCGTACGTGGATGAAATCCTCAAAACTATCGAAGATGCCACAAAAGTAAGAGGAACCGGTATCGCCAAACGTAACCCAGAATACGTGAAACAGAAAATGTTGGAAGGCAAAGCCATTATCGCCATGCATGGAGATGACTTCGCCGGATTCTGCTATATCGAGTCATGGGACCATGAAGAATTTGTGGCAAACTCAGGCCTGATCGTAAAACCTGAATATAGGGGATGCGGACTTGCCAAAAAAATCAAACATGCCGCTTTCGAACTGTCGCGCAAGAAATTTCCTAACGCCAAACTCTTCGGACTTACTACGGGATTGGCTGTTATGAAGATAAACACGGAACTTGGCTACAAACCCGTGACCTTCTCTGAATTGACCACCGACCCGGTTTTCTGGAAAGGCTGCTCAAGCTGCATTAACTACGACGTCCTCACGAGGAACAACTATACCCGATGCTTGTGCACCGGTATGTTGTATGATCCTAAGGATCAGCGTACTGCGATGCCGGAACCGAAGCCGAGCCATGACAAGTTGCTGCATGGCTGGGTGAAATTCATTAATTTGTTCCACAGACATAATGCTTAATCGGATATGGCCAAGAAAGTTGTAGTCGCATTCAGCGGCGGTCTGGATACATCCTTCAATGTGATGTATCTGACCAAGGAAAAAGGATATGAAGTATATGCCGCATGTGCAGATACAGGCGGATTCAGTGCCGAACAGCTGAAAGCAAATGAAGAAAATGCCTATAAGCTCGGCGCCAAGAAATATGTGACCCTGGATGTCACCAGAGAATACTATGCGAACAGCATCCGATTTATGATTTATGGCAATGTCCTCAGGAATGGAACTTATCCTGTTTCTGTATCGTCGGAGAGGATTTTCCAAGCCATGGCGATTGCGAAATACGCAAAGGAAATCGGTGCGGATGCCATCGCCCACGGCTCTACTGGTGCTGGCAATGACCAAGTACGTTTCGATATGACGTTTCTCGTCATGGCCCCGGGAATCGAGATAATAACATTGACCCGAGACATGGCCCTTACCCGTCAGTTCGAGGTGGACTATCTGAACAAGCATGGATTTGCGGCGGATTTCAAGAAACTCAAATACTCGTATAACGTCGGACTTTGGGGGACCTCCATTTGCGGCGGCGAAATCCTGGACTCGGCACAGGGACTTCCTGAGTCGGCATATCTGAAGCAAGTGACCAAAGACGGCAGCGAACTCATCCGTATCGGTTTCGATAAAGGTCAGATAGTCAGCGTGAACGGAGATAAATTCGACGATAAGGTGAAAGCTATACAAGCGATAGAAGCCATCGCGTCTCCATATGGAATCGGACGTGATATGCATGTGGGTGACACCATTATCGGAATCAAGGGACGTGTAGGTTTCGAAGCTGCAGCTCCTATGCTTATTATCGCTGCGCACAAGTTCCTGGAGAAATATACACTCAGTAAATGGCAGCAGTATTGGAAAGACCAGGTGGCGAACTGGTATGGAATGTTTCTGCATGAAAGTCAATATCTTGAGCCTGTGATGCGTGATATTGAAGCCATGTTGGAAGAGAGCCAGAGAAATGTCACGGGAACGGTCATCATGGAACTTCGTCCGTACTGTTTCTCCACTGTCGGTGTGGACTCTGCCAATGACTTGGTAAAGACCAAGTTCGGTGAATATGGAGAAATGCAGAAAGGCTGGACAAGTGAAGATGCGAAGGGCTTCATTAAGGTGCTTTCCACACCACTCCGCGTTTATTATTCGAACCATAAGGAAGAGGGCGAAAAACTCGAACAGGAATTATGATAGATAAAATCAAGATAGGCATAATAGGTGCTGCCGGCTACACGGCTGGGGAACTTATGCGTATCCTTAAAGGGCATCCCTATGCGGAAATTGTTTTCGCGCAGAGCGAAAGCCATGCCGGCGATCCTGTTTCGAAAGTCCATCAAGACCTTGTGGGTGAGGTGGATATGCCATTTGTGGAAGAAGCGGATCTTAGCCATGTAGACGTGATATTTCTTTGCTCAGGACACGGGAAGTCGAAGCTGTATGTCCATGATATACCGGAAGACTACTCGTGTAAAATCATTGACCTGAGCAACGATTTCAGGCTTGCGGCCAGTTCGGAGGGGTTTGTTTACGGACTTCCGGAAGCCTTCAGGAAAGATGTCATGCAGGCTGCGCGCATTGCGAATCCCGGATGTTTCGCGACGGCTATCCAGTTGGCTCTCCTGCCTCTCGCGAAAGCTGACAAACTTTCAGAAATCCATGTTACAGGTGTGACAGGTTCCACTGGCGCCGGACAACAGCCTTCGGAAACGACACATTTCAGTTGGCGTGCCGATAACCTCTCTGTGTATAAACCATTTACGCATCAGCATCTTGGGGAAATAAAGGAAACGTTGAGCAGATTGGCACCCTCTTTCGGCGGCAGCCTCGATTTCGTTCCTATACGCGGCTGCTTTACCAGAGGAATTCTGGTGTCCGCCTATATGAAATCGGACCTGACTGAGGAAGAGGCAGTGAGAATGTATAAGGACTATTATTCTGATGAGCCGTTCGTGTTCGTTGTGGACGAGAATCCTGATCTGAAGATGGTCACGAATACCAACAAGTGTGTGGTCAATGTCCGTAAGTATGGTGATAATCTCCATATAATCAGTGTGATAGATAATCTTGTAAAAGGAGCGTCAGGACAGGCGGTTCAGAATATGAACATTATCTTCGGACTGCCGGAAACAGCGGGGCTTAATCTCAAGGGCAACAGGTTTTAACTGAATTTAATATGAATCTTTTCGACGTATATAATGTGTTCGATGTCACTCCGGTGAAAGCGAAAGGTTGTCATATATGGGATGATGAAGGTCAGGAATACTTGGACCTCTACGGCGGTCATGCGGTAATCTCTGTAGGTCATTCTCATCCTGAATATGTGGCCGCGTTGACTGAGCAGCTGAATAAGATAGGATTCTATTCCAATAGTGTGCAAAACCCTATGCAAGAAGAACTTGCGAAAAAGATAGGGGAGGCTGCCGGACTCGAGGACTGGTCACTTTTTCTTATAAATTCAGGGGCTGAGGCCAATGAGAATGCTCTGAAACTGGCTTCGTTCCACACCGGCAAAGACCGTGTTGTGGCTTTTCGCCACAGTTTTCACGGCAGGACTTCCGGAGCAGTGGCTGTTACGGATAATCTTAAGTATTGTTCCCCGTTCAACTCTCACCACAAAGTCACTTTTGTGGATTTGAATGATGCTGAAGCAGTGGAAGCGGAACTTCTGAAAGGCGATGTGGCAGCTGTAATAATAGAAGGCATCCAGGGTGTCGGAGGAATCAACATTCCTTCAGACGACTTCCTGAAAAGTCTACGGGCATTGACAAAAAAATATGGCGTATGCCTTATACTGGACGAAGTCCAGAGCGGGTATGGGCGTACGGGGAAATTTTTCGCGCATCAGTGGGCTGGGATTACTCCGGACTTGATAACGACAGCCAAGGGCATGGGCAACGGATTCCCTGTCGGCGGCGTGCTTATATCGCCTGATTTCAAGGCAGTTAAGGGCATGCTCGGAACTACATTCGGCGGAAACTATCTGGCCATGGCCGCTTCGCTTGCCGTAATCGATATCATGAAAAAGGAAAACCTTGTGGAAAACGCTCGCGTGGTCGGTGAATGGCTGAAGGCGAATATCCCTGTTTCCCCGAAAATCAAGGAAGTCCGCGGACGGGGTCTGATGTTGGGTATACAGTTCTGTGAACCTGTCGCCCCGATTCGTAAGGCATTGCTCTTCGACAAACATATTTTCACCGGTGTGGCCGGTACTGACATGGTGCGACTGCTTGCTCCATTAGTGTTGCAAAAACAAGAAGCTGAACAGTTTACGACAGCATTGGCACAAATCCTCATATAGTATGAAACAATTCTTGAATGTAAGCGATATAGGTGATCTCGGGAAGGCCCTCGAAGAAGCGAAACAGGTGAAAAAGACTCCGTTCGCATGGCAGAATCTCGGTCACAACAAGACGATAATCCTCGTGTTTTTCAACAATAGCCTGAGAACTCGTCTGAGCAGCCAGAAAGCCGCGCAGAATCTCGGGATGAACCCTATTGTTCTGAATGTGAACGGCGACAGCTGGAAATTGGAAACCGAAATGGGCGTCATTATGGATGGTGACAAGTCGGAACATCTGCGTGAAGCCATCCCGGTAATTGGCAGTTATTGCGACATGATAGGAGTGCGTTCTTTTGCACGTTTCGAAGATAGGGACTTTGATTATCAGGAAACTATCATCCGTCAGTTTATAGAGTATTCCGGAAAGCCTGTGATAAGCCTGGAGTCTGCCACCGTGCATCCATGCCAGGCATTTGCGGATCTCATCACGATCGAAGAATATAAAAAGAAACCACGTCCGAAAGTGGTCCTGAGCTGGGCCCCGCATCCGAGAGCCCTTCCTCAGGCCGTTCCTAACTCATTCGCACAGTGGATGAACGCTGCCGATGTGGATTTTGTGATAACATGTCCGGAAGGCTACGACTTGGCACCTCAGTTCGCAGGCCATGCACGCGTCGAGCGCGACCAGATGAAAGCCTTCGAAGGGGCAGATTTTATCTATGCGAAGAATTGGTCTTCGTATGAGCATTACGGCCAGATTCTCAGCAAAGATATGAACTGGACAGTGAGTGACAGGCAGATGGCGGTTACTGACAATGCTTATTTCATGCATTGCCTTCCGGTGCGTAGGAATATGATCGTAACTGATTCTGTCATAGACTCTCCGAATAGTCTGGTGATTCCGGAAGCTGCTAACCGCGTAGTCTCTGCGCAGGTGGTCATGAAGCGCATGTTGGAAGATTTGAAGTAGGTCTGTCGTATGTCGGTCAATATCATAAAAGTCGGCGGTGCCGTCGTGGAGGACCCCCAGTTGAGGAGCGAGTTCCTAAGTTTGTTTTCGTCAATGCCGGGGAGGCGTATTCTTGTCCACGGAGGCGGACGTACCGCTACGGCCATTGCAGGCAAACTCGGAATAGAAACCAAAATGGCGGAAGGCCGAAGAATTACGGATGAAGCTATGCTTGAAGTAGTTACGATGGTCTATGGAGGACTGGTAAACAAGCGTATTGTCGCTGAATTGCAGATGTCCGGCGTGAACGCCATCGGACTCACTGGAGCTGACCTTAATTGTATACGGGCACATAAACGTCCGGTTAAAGATATCGATTATGGTTATGTGGGCGATGTGGATAGCGTAAATGCTTCAGCATTAATGTCTTTGACAGATGCTGGCGCGGTTCCTGTAATCGCTCCACTGTCTTTTGATTCCGGATGTGGTCTGCTGAACACGAATGCGGACACCATCGCCACATCTGTCGCAACAGCTTTTGCTCCAGTTACTTCCGAAGTTATCCTGACATTCTGTTTCGAAAAGAAAGGCGTCTTGTCGGATCCTGAAGATGAAAACAGCGTGATTCGTGAGATTACGCCTGAAATCTATGAAAACCTGAAGAAAGACGGAACAGTCAGCGGTGGCATGATCCCGAAACTGGACAATGCCTTCGCTTCCCTGAAACTCGGTGTGTCCAAGGTAGTTATAACCAATGCCGCCGAACTGGGACGCGGAACTGGCACCGAAGTCCATCTATAAACTATATCGCCATGTCTAATGCACTTCATAATCGCGTGACAGATGAAAGCCTTCTCGGACTTTTGGAAGAGATGGTGAAAATTCCGTCATTCAGCAGGGAAGAAGCTGCTGTGGCGGATTTGCTGGAAACCTGGCTGAGCGACCACGGTCTGCCTCCCCATAGAAAGGGTAATAACCTGTGGCTCAGCAGTGAAGAAGAATCTGAGAAACCAGTGATACTGCTGAATGCGCATATCGATACTGTCAGACCTTCAGCCGGCTACACTCGCGACCCGTTTGTGCCTATGGTAGAAAACGGACGTTTGTACGGGTTGGGCACCAACGATGACGGAGCTTCCGTGATAGCATTATTGCGTGCCTACATTGACCTGACCTCAAGGCCTCAGCCTTATAGGCTAATCTGGTCCGCGACAGCTGAGGAGGAGGTCTGCGGGAAGGGCGGAATCGAGCTGATTTTTCCCGAATTGGGACGCATAGATCTCGGCATTATGGGCGAGCCGACGAAGATGCAAATGGCTGTAGCTGAGAAGGGTCTGATGGTTCTCGACTGTACCGCCGAAGGAAAGAGCGGCCATGCGGCCAGGGAGGAAGGGGTCAATGCCATTTATGCGGCTTTGCCGGACATCGAGTGGTTCCGCACCTACCGGTTCCCCAAAATTTCGCCCTATCTCGGCCCAGTCAAAATGTCTGTGACTCAGGTCAATGCCGGTGTACAGCATAATATTGTCCCGGATGTCTGTACGTTTGTGGTCGATGTACGGCCCAACGGGATGTATACGAATCTGGAGGTGTTGGATATTATCAAGTCGTCTGTAAAATGTAAGGTGAAGGAGCGTTCCACGAGGCTCGGCAGCTCGCATATTGCTGAAGACCATCCGATAGTATTGCGCGCCAAAGATTTGGGAATCACTACTTTCGGTTCGATGACCACGAGTAATCAGACGCTTTCTCCTTTTCCGACAGTAAAAATAGGTCCGGGAGATTCGGCGAGGTCCCATACGGCGGACGAATATATAGAAACAAGTGAAATTTTCAGCGGCGCGGATATGTATGTGCGCCTTTTGGACGGTTATGGCAAAACTTTGGGATAAAGGGTACGACGATGATGCCCTGATAGATAAGTTCACGGTGGGAAAAGACCGTGAATTGGATTTGTATCTTGCTCAGTATGATATACTTGGCACTATGGCGCATATTACCATGTTGTCTAAGGTCGGACTCCTTCCGGAAGAGGATTTGAAAAAACTTCTCCCTGTCTTGGCGGAGCTTCATGAGGATGCCGTGGCGGGGAAATTCGAAATCGAACCCGATGTGGAAGATGTGCATTCGCAAGTGGAACTTATGCTTACGCGCAGGCTTGGTGATGTCGGGAAAAAAGTACATACGGGACGTTCACGTAATGACCAGGTACTTGTCGATTTGAAACTTTATGCCAGGGCGGAAATCCGCAAGACTGTGGAAAAGATCCAGGCGCTTTTCGAAGTACTTCAGAGGAAAAGTGAACAGTATAAAGATGTACTGTTGCCCGGATACACCCATCTCCAGGTGGCTATGCCGTCGTCATTCGGTTTATGGTTCGGTGCTTATGCTGAGAGTCTTACTGATGATTTGCGACTTATGCTCGCGGCTTGGGATATTACAAATCAGAACCCTCTCGGTTCTGCTGCCGGTTATGGCTCCTCCGCTCCTTTGGACAGGACCATGACCACGCGGCTTCTCGGTTTTGCGGATCTGGATTACAACGTGGTTTACGCACAGATGGGAAGAGGTAAGACAGAGCGCGCAATCTCTTTTGCTTATGCTGCTGTGGCTGAAACTGTCGGGAGACTTGCTGTTGATTGCTGCCTCTATGCCAGTCAGAATTTCGGATTCATACATCTGCCTGACAGTATGACCACCGGTTCCAGTATCATGCCTCACAAAAAGAATCCTGATGTATTCGAACTTGTAAGGGCTCATTGCAATAAAATTCAGGGCGCGCCGAATGACATACGTCTTATTACAGGTAATCTTCCATCTGGTTATTTTCGTGATATGCAGATACTTAAAGAAGTGTTCATCCCGATTTTCCAGGAAATGGACGACTGCTTGGATATAGCCTCCTATGCCGTAGAAAAGATGGAGATAGTGAAAGATATCATGTCGGATCCGAAGTATCAGCCGGCATTCAGTGTGGAAGAGGTCAACCGTCTTGTGGAAGAGGAAAATGTTCCGTTCAGGGATGCCTACAAGCGTGTCGGACTGAAAATTATGGCCGGTAACTTCTCTTTTCACGGAGAGTTGCACCACACCCATGAAGGCTCTATCGGAAATCTGTGCAACGACAAGATTGCTTACAAATTGCAAGAGGTGATTAGTCGATTCGGTTTCGAAAATGTCCAAAAAGCAGAAAATAGTCTACTGAAGGGCGCAAAATAATGCCAAAAAGGAATACTTCTGCGATGCAATTATCCTCATTAGCCAAAATATGTGTATCTTTGGAGAATGAACAGGAAAACTATAATACTCTGCATATCAATCCTTGCAGTGTTGGCGCTTGCGGTCGTAGGCGCTGTGGTTTCTTTATATTCCGAATCTGATAATGTACAGGAACTTACGACAGAGGAGGTCTGTCATAAGGCGTCCGAACGACATCCTCTTCTGAACGCCGTTCCTTCCGATGCCGCGATGGTCCTGTGTTCTGAAACATTGCGTGGCGGTGTTTCCTGCATGATGGACAGCACCGGTCTTTTAGGAACATTCTTTTCCGGAACCGGCAAATCGTCGTTGAAGCCATTCTTTTCCAAGGTTTCGTCCATGCTGAAAGAAGGGGAGTTGAATTCCATAAAGAATTCAGAAATGGTCCTTTCTGTTCACTATAGTGGCGACTTGGTGCCGCTCATAATCATTGATCCGGGCCGCGTTCCCTCCGATAGCACCGGCGCTGTATGGCGGTTGATAGCCGAGGCGGACAGTTCATCTGTCTGTCACGCCTTTCTCTCTGATACTGAGAAAGATTCGCCTCTTGGAAGACGGACGCTGCTCGCACTTTCCGCCTCCGAGACGCTCGTAAAATCGGCTGAGCGCCATGTCCGCGGCCGCATCTCCGTGCTGGAAGACGAAGGCTGCGCAGCCGCTGCCGCATCGCTCGACGGGTCTTTGTCAATGCTGGTGAATCATTCTTATTCAGGCAAGCTTGCCCTGTCATTTCTGGCGAGAAATTTCAGCATAAAATCAGGATTCATAAAGTCGTTTGCAGAGTGGACATCGTTCAGACTTTCGACTGACAGCGAAAAGAGGGTGACACTCGAAGGTGATGCGTTTTCCACATCGAGTACCAAATTCTTCAGCAATATGCTCGGCTCTGTAGTAGCCGGACCTACGACTGCGGCGAACATACTTCCGAACGGGACACTTGACGCATCTGTGCTTGCGATAGATAATGTGGAGTCTTTCATCCAGGAATATAACAAATATCTGGACGCTTCCGGTAAGCTCGATAAACGTAATTCGGCTGCCGCAGCACTCGGAAAGAAGTATGGAATTACTCCTGCTCAGTGGGCTAAACGTTTGAATATTAAGGAAGTATGTGCGGCGTCTGTGCCTGTAGGAGATAAGTTTGCAAATATTGTAATGGTTCGCCCGACTAATCAGGATGCAGCTGCCTCTGAAATGCCTGTCGCAGAATATGCACCTCTGCTTTTCGGCGATATTTTCACTGTGCAGGACACTGCAAGGGTGGTGACAGACGGCTGGATAATTACAGGTGACGCATTGGCAGTCAAGAGTTTTACTCCGTCTAAAGGACGCAGGACATTGTCCTCTTTCTTGTCCGACAACGGAGCATCCGGACTTATTCCTGGTGACGGGGCATTGTTCTACAACTACTATTCACCATCAGCCGATCCTTCGACATTGACAAATATATTCAAACCGGCGGTAGTGGGTTCGGCTACTCGAATGATGGAGGGATTGTCACATTTGCCGGTGGTATTCTCGTTGAATCCAGGCAAGTCCCATCTCATGAAACTCGATATCGCCAAGATAAAATTCGCGGGTAGTAAGGATGAGGTCCCGGCGTTGTCACGTGACACTGTCGTGGTGATTCCTAAGGGACCGTTCAAGGTGAAGAACTGCGGTACCGGAAAGATGAACCTGTTCTCGCAACAGACTAATAATTACCTGGTTCTGAAAGAACTCGACGGTAAAGGTATATGGGGAGTACCATTCAGCGCACCGATTTGCGGAGCAGTGGCACAGATAGACTATTTCGCAAATGGAAAGATACAGTTCTTGTTCGCTTCCGGTTCATCTCTGTATTTGATAGACAGACTCGGACGGTTCGTGAAACCTTTCCCGGTAGACCTCGGAAAACCTATCCTCATAGGTCCTGATGCTTACGACTTTACAGGTGCACATGGCTATACTGCTGTGGTGCTCCATAATGATAATACTATAGGAATGTATGACCTTCATGGGAAAACACCTGCTTCATGGAAGGGCATACGTCCTGAAGATACTGTAAAAGCATTGCCTGAACTCATTAGAGTAAAGGGTAAAAGATATTGGGCTGTAAGGACTTCCACTAAAATCCTGTTCTATGGTTTCGACGGCGGCAAGCCTGTCTTCGATCCGCAGGGGGATAAGATGATACGTCCTGACAGCAAGATTACCGTCAGCGATGATGGTAAAGTTACTGCCGTATGTTATGACGGAAAAGAGCGTACGGTTAAATTAAATTAGAAAAATGGAATTTCATTCAGTAAACAAACTCCTTGAAAAGAGCTTCAGGGAGAATTGGGACCGTCCCGCATTGTCGAATTACAAGGGACAGGATCTGGCCTACCGTGATGTGGCCAGACGCGTTGCTAAATTGCACATCGCTTTCGAGCAGTGCGGACTTCAGAAAGGTGACAAAGTAGCTATCTGCTCCAGGAACCAGGCTAACTGGGGAGTCAGTATGCTCGCCGCTCTTACTTACGGAGCAGTTCCAGTGCCTATCCTTCATGAATTCAAGCCGGGAAACATACATTATCTCGTCAATCATTCAGAGGCTAAAGTCCTCTTTGTGGATGATGTCATCTGGGAGAACCTCTCGGAGGCTGAGATGCCGGGACTTTATGTCGTAGTACAGATCAACACATTCAGCTTCCTTTATTCCAAGACGGAAGAAATGTCTCAGGTCCGTGAACACCTGAATGAAAGTTTCGGACACAAATATCCGAACAACTTCGGCCCTGAGGACTTGAACTATTACGAGGACTCTGCTGATGAACTCGCTGTAATCAACTATACTTCAGGAACATCCGGATTCTCCAAAGGTGTCATGATTCCATATCGTGCACTTTATTCGAATATCCAGTTCGCTCACGTGCAGGCTATGCCTCAGATGGACAATCAGGCAGAGGTCGTATCCATGCTTCCTTCAGCCCACATGTATGGTATGATGTTCGAGTTCCTTTTCGAAATGACCATAGGAGCTCATGTGCATTTCCTTACACGTGTGCCAAGCCCTAAGATTATAATGCAGGCATTTGCCGACATCAAGCCTCATGTCATCATCGCCGTGCCTCTCATCATCGAGAAGGTCTACAAGTCCAAGCTCAAGCCGATTCTCGACAGGAACAAGAAGATCATGAATCTTCCAATTATCGACAAGGTGATCCAGAAGAAGATTCTCCAGGAACTTGTCAATGCCTTCGGAGGCCGTTTCTACGAGGTTATTATCGGCGGCGCTGCGTTCAATCCTGAGGTGGAGCGTTTCTTCCGCAAGATAGGATTCCCGTTCACAGTGGGTTACGGTATGACGGAATGTGCTCCGATTATCGGCTATGCTGACTGGAAAGATACGAAGCTTTATTCATGCGGAAAGGCTGCCATGAACATGTCTATCTGCATCGATTCTTCTGATCCTAAGAATATCCCGGGAGAAGTTCTGGTCAAGGGACCTAATGTATTCCTCGGTTATTATAAGAATGAAGAGGCTACCGCCGAAGTCATGGACAAGGACGGGTGGTTCCATACAGGAGATATGGGCGTTATGGACGACGAGGGCTTCCTGTTCCTAAAGGGACGTTCCAAGTGTATGATTCTCGGACCTTCCGGACAGAATATTTATCCTGAGGAGATCGAGGGTGTCTTGAATAATGTTACCTATGTTGTGGATTCTCTTGTCATCGAGGATCACGGAACATTGGTATCGCTCATTTACCCTGACTATCACCAGGCTGAATTGGACGGACTCAGCAAGTCTGAACTGGAGGCCAAGCTTCAGGAGGCACTTCCTGAAATCAACAAGCAGATTCCTAACTATGCGAAGATTACTAAGATGGAATTCATGCCTGAGGATTTCGAGCGTACTCCTAAGAGGAGCATCAAGCGCTACCTCTATCAGAGAAACTAGCATTGACAAAAACATTGACAGATATGCAGAAATTTGACCGCAGCTATCTTCGGATGGCGGAAATTTGGGCGGAGAACTCGTATTGCAAGCGCCGCAAGGTGGGAGCTTTAATCGTCAAGAACAACATGATCATCTCGGACGGGTATAACGGAACCCCGTCCGGGTTTGAGAACGTCTGCGAGGATGAGAATGGCGTGACTAAACCGTATGTGCTTCATGCAGAAGCGAATGCGATTACCAAAGTGGCCAAGTCCGGTAACAGCAGCGAAGGGGCGACCCTTTATGTTACCGCGTCTCCATGCATCGAGTGCTCGAAGCTAATAATCCAGTCCGGAATCAGGCGTGTGGTTTACAAGGATGCATATCGTCTTCAGGATGGTCCGGATCTTTTGAAGAAGGCCGGTATCGAAGTGGAACAGGTGGATATTTGATAACTGCTTATGACTAAGAATGATAAGACGAGTTCCTTAGCAGCGTTGCTGGGGATTGTTCTCGGTGTGCTCGGAACGATATTGTTTTTCAACTTAACAGCCCCGTCGCGTAAATTTGACGGCAACTATAGTCGTTGGCAGAAACTGAATCTGATTCTGGAACTGGTGCAGAGGAATTATGTGGACACTGTGGATGTGAACAAAGTCACTGATGCTGCGGTGAACGCATCGTTGGCTGCTCTGGATCCGCATTCGGTATATCTTCCGCCTGTGGACCTGGAGCGTTCGCAGCAGGATCTCGCAGGAAATTTCGACGGCATCGGCATCCAGTTCAACGTCCCGAATGACACGGCTATCGTGCTGGAAGTCATCCCGGGAGGCCCTTCGGAGAAGGTCGGGCTCCAGGCCGGGGACCGTTTGTTGAAGGTCAATGATACTGATATCGCCGGCGTCAAGTTCCCTCAGGACAGCATGGTGCGCAGGATGAAAGGCCCTGCCGGTACCGAGGTCAATATCCTGGTTAAGAGGGGGAGTGAGCAGATTCCGTTCAAGATCAAGCGTGGAAAGATTCCGGTGCATTGCGTGGATGCGTCTTTCATGATAAATGACACTACCGGTTATATACGTTTGTCCAAGTTCTCCGTTACTACATTCGAAGAGGTTTCCGCTGCCGGTAAAGACTTGCTGGCCAAGGGAATGAAGCATCTTATCTTCGATTTGAGGGATAATTCCGGAGGATATCTCGACCAGGCGCTCCTGCTGTCGGACATGTTCCTCGAGAAGGGGGATGAGATCGTCTACCTCCAAGGCCTTCACCACAAAAGGGAGGATTACAAGGCTGACGGCAAAGGCATCCTGAAGAATGTCTCCCTTTCTGTTCTTGTCAATGAAAATTCGGCATCTTCAAGTGAGATCTTCGCAGGCGCTATTCAGGACAACGACCGTGGCACTATCGTGGGCCGCCGTTCTTTCGGCAAGGGTCTTGTCCAGGAGTCCAAGTTCTTTAACGACGGTTCCGGAATACGTCTTACCATCGCGCGCTTCTATACGCCTTCTGGAAGGTGTATTCAAAAGCCTTATTCGTCTGATTACCAGTATGATATTTATAAGCGTTATGCTGATGGCGAGATGTTCGACCGTGACAGTATAAAGGTGGACAGTACCGAGATTTATCATACTGTAGGCGGAAGGACTGTTTATGGCGGCGGTGGCATCGTGCCTGATGTTTTCGTTCCTGTCGATACGACACTTGCCACCAAGTATTTCATAAAGTGTAACAAGAAGGCTACTCAGATGCGTTTCGCTTCGTATATCTTCGACAAATACGGGAAACGCCTTGGCAGCATTGACAATTACCCTCAGCTGGATGCTTTCCTCGACGAACTCGACATTCCTTCGAAGTTCCAGGCTTACGCGGCATCGGTGGACGGAATAATAGCGGCCGATGGCGAGTGGAAGATGACTGCACCGTACATGGTACCTCAGCTCCGTGCTCTCATCGGCCGGTATTCTAAACTCAGCGACAACGCCTTTTACCGCATCTATCTCGAAATAGATGATGTCGTCAAGGCTGCTTTGTAGGGGTTACTTCTTCATCTTGTTGATGAGTTTTTTCGGGTAATTTGTGCAGATGGCTTTCATCTGTTTTGCCTTGGATATATAATAATTCATAGTGGCATCGTCGTCAGCATTGAACACGCTGATGGCGATGTCCGCTTTTGTGAACTCATCTATGGTCCTTTCTCCGCCGCCTTGTGACATATAAGTCGTGGAAAGGTTTGCCCATGTGTAACTCTTTTGCTGATATACGCTTGCCGGCTGGTTACCCATCCATCCGATTTCTACTCCTGCAGCCCGTGCATATTCGTTGGACTTGGCCATGACTGTCTGGTTTCCGGTGCATATGAATTCCACGAAGTTCTGCGCTTTCATTTCAGTTATGATTTCGCAGGCGCGTTTGCAAGCGTTGATAGGGTAGTCTGTCAGGGTCTTCGGACTTGTGATGTTCTTGATGTCCAGCCAAAGTCTCGTACAACTGCCGGCTTTCATGACTTCGGAGATGAAATCCTGCAATTCGGGAACCTGTTCTCCGTTGCTGAGTTTGCCTTTGTTTCTTATTTCTGTCAATGTCGCTTCCCATGGATGCACCCCGTTTATTTTACATTCAGAGTCGGCGTGTGCCACCACGACTTTGTTGTCTTTTGTCCAATAGATATCACATTCGGAAGCGTAGCATTTTAGGCTCATGGCATATCGCAATGATGCGATGGAGTTGTCAGGGAAGCCTGTTCCTGCTTCTGTAGAGCCTCCACGATGGGCCACGACGATGTTTCCGCCGTCCAATGGTTTGTCCAGAACTTCTTCTTCATGCCCTCCGCCTCCAGTATTGTCCCAGTCAGGCTGTGACGGCTGGTTGTCTTTGCTGCAAGATATTGTTATCAAGAGACTTGCGGCAATTGTTGTCAATATCGATTTTCTCATATCTTATTAAATAAATTCAACAAGCCCAGAAACCGCAAACGATGTGCCTGTTGCTGAGCTTGTCGAAATGACAGTCGTTTATTTATAGTTCTTCACGCAACGGAACGGCATAATGGCCTGTCCGTTATCGATGCTGCTGATCTCAGCGTATGTCACAGTGTTGTTTATGATGACATTTACACGATACAGCGCTTTTTCGTTGAAGAACAGAGGAATCCATGTCTGCGCACGAGTTCCGGCACACTGATATCCCTGAGTCATGTATCTGAATCCGAGAGGATAATATCCGAATCCGAACTCTTCTGCACCGTCGGAAATATTTCCTCCGTTCCAGGAACTGTTCCTCAGCCAAGTAGCGAGGTTTCCGATACCGCGAGGTGAAACGGACTGGCCTACAGATACTTTTCCGCTATTTGTGCTGAAATGTTTGTAGGTTACCTGATCTTCCTGTACTGGGAAAGTATGTCCTGCGGAAGCTTTGCTGGCTGCATATGCGATATCCAGCCAGTCTGAAGCATTGGCAATATGCCAGCCGTAAGGACATATACCCTGAATCTGCATCTTCAGCGTCGGGTGCTTGGCCTCGTCAGTTGCGTTGTCTCCTGTGAATGTTCCTGCAGTCTTGTTGTTGATATATTCTATAACATATTCGTCACCGACTGCGTCTGTAATCTTGTTACCAGCTTTCCATGCGTCCGGTACGACTTCGTTTCTTGCGAATCCGATACCTGCAGTAGGCGTTCCGGTAATAATCTCGGAGAATGCATAGATTCGTCCGTGCTCATTGGTTCCTTCGAGTTTTCCACCTATTTCGGTGTTCTCGAAATCCATGTTCAGTTTGCTGTCGTTCCATGAAGACGGGAACGCAGACTTGTCGTAACCTCCTGTACCGGCGGCACCTGTACCTGTTGCTGTCGCTACCATAGACGAGCCGAGTTTCGGCATGATGTCTCCGCCGTCCCAGTGGACGAATTCCGTCATCCAGACTTTCATCGAACCGTCACGTGCGATAAATGCCTTAGTCTGATATTTGGCCAGTTCGGAATCAGGCATACAGTTGTCTGTGGTGATTCTTTCCCAAGACCATGACATGTCGTTGAAATTCACGGTCAGATTCTTAAGACCATCCACATCGATTTCCGGACCCTCAGGAAGAGCGCCTGCTGATTCTACCTTAGCTATCTTTCCGTCCTTTGCAAGTGCAAAGCAAGGATAAGCTTCGGTTCTGGAGTCAAGGTTGAAAATTACAGTGTTCTTGCCTGTCTTCGCGTTCATGAAGTAAGCCTTTGTATTGTAGATGCCCTTATCCAGCTTGGTCATCTGGATGGAAGACTCGATAGGCAAACCTGCTGCAGAAGAACCATACATATAGTAGTAGTCATCAGCTGCGAGTTGTACTACAGGAATATCCAGTGTCGCGGTGCTGGTGTCATCTGATCCCACTGTTATGTGGAAAGTAGCGCTACGAGGAGCCTCTTTTCCGTTCCATGCTGCTGCAGTCAGTTTTACAGAGCCGCTAGCCGAAGCTTCCCAAGAGAGCCAGCCTTCTCCGCCAGTGGTGTAATCTGCTGAGAATGAGTAGATGTCTCCCATGTTTGTGGTGTACTCTATAATCTGATCTCCACCGGCTGCCACGAATTCCACGTCTTTAGTTGCTGATGAAACTGCCGCATCCGCTTTTTCTCCGAGTTGGACGAAATCAAATTTCGCTTCTGTTCCGTCAGCTGCTTTCAGCACGAGTGTAAAGGTACGCTTGTATTCCGGATTAGCCTTTACTTTCAGTTCAATGCCTTTCTCCGTCACTTCCCTGGAATCTCCTTCGTAAGTGCCTTTGAACTCGCTTTTTACATCAGTTTTCATAACCTCTGCGCAAGACTTCGGATCTTCAAGAGAGCAGTCCCATGAGAGCTTGTTGATATCGCTTCCCTGGATGACAGTGACTACGGAGATGAAACTTTCTTCACCTTCCGATGTCTTTCCGTCAGCTGCGAACACTACAGGGCTCTTGGAAAGAGATATCCTTGTCCCTGAATTTATTTCTGAAGGATCAGTCTCGTCACTGCATCCTGCGAGTATGGCAGGTATAAACGCAAGAAGTCCTAAATATTTCATTTTCATGATATTGTCAGTTTAATGTTAATCCCAACCTTCTGTCTGGGTCAGTTTATGGTTCTTATTTCTTGCAGAAGCGGTGATAGGCCAGAGCAGGATGTTCTTGTTCGTAGCCTGCATGCTCTTCAACGCAGGATTGTAATCCCAAATCTTATCGAGTCTTATCAATGCCCACCAGATTACGCCTTCTGCGGGGAATTCGAGGAAATACTCGTTTACAAGAGCTGAAAGTACAGCGTCTCTGTTTGCTTCTTTGTAGAAGTTGTCCACACCGTAGGCTCTCTTTGCTATAATGTTCAGGGATGCCAATGCTCCTGAATAATCCTTCTTGTAATATTTCAACTCCGCGTCCATCATGACTGCGAGCGCATATCTGTAATAAAGGAGGTCACAGTCGAGAACCACAGGTTTTTTGGACATGTCGCCAATGAATTTGTTAGGCCATGTGATAGTCTGTCCTGAAGCTCCATATTCTCCTTTTCCGAGATTGCAGTCTACTCGTGAGTCATGGTTCTCAGTCTTGCTCTTTTCCAAAATGTCCACAAAGTTCTGGGAATAACTCCACCACTGTGTGGAACTGATAGGAACAGGATCGTTCTGATATTTGGACGCGATCAAGTTGTTTGGGTGGTAAAAGTAATTGTAATATCCACCTGTGAGACCCTCTTTCTGATCGTTCAGCAGGGCGAAAATGACTTCCTTGTTGCATTTGTCAGTGCGGCTGAAGATATCAGAGTATTTGTACATCAGCTTGTCTGAAGAAATGCCGATAGCCTCGAGTGCTTCTGACGCAAGTGTAAGGTAACTTTCGCCGCCGTTCTGTGTGCTATACATCCAAAGTGAGTATTCTGCCTTGAGCATATTGACAGCATCTGCAGTGGCGAAATACTTGTCGGTGCCGAGGTCTTTAATATTCTCGAGTGCTGTGGTTATGTCCTTTCCTATCTGTGTGTAGACATCTGATTTAGGCGCTCTTACAGGATATGTTTCAGGCTGAGTGGTAGACTCGATAGGTACAAGGTTCAGAGGAACGTCTCCCCAAAGTCTCGCAGCCCAGAAGTAACAATATGCACGGGCGAATGCCGCTTGTCCTGTGGCGAAGCTGCGTTCAGCATCAGTCATGTTCACTGTAGGGGCATATTTCAAGACGGCATTGGCCTGATCTATAGTCGTATACAGTCTGGACCAGCCTGCTGAGGAAGTGGACGAACTCATGGTGCTTGTGCGTACGGAAATCATGTTGTTGTCCTGGACTCTGGATTCGAGGCTAGGTCCCCACATGTAGTCGCCGACTCTGGCTTCACCCCAGTAGAAGATGTTTATGTCGTTTTGTACGAAGTTGGATCTCATCCTCTCGTATATTCCGTATGTGGACTGGATGACATCGGTGGATGACTTCCACATATTGCTCGCTGACAGTTTGTTGTCCTGCATGATGTCCAAGTCGCCGTTACATGCTGCGGTGACAGGTGCAATAGCTGCCAGAAGAAATATCTTGTATAAGTTGATATGTTTCATGTTTAGAATGTGATTTTTACATTGAACAGAATCTTGCGGGCCGCAGGAGCGATGCTTGAATTCTCGCTGCCTCCTGTGGAAACTGCTGAGTACATGGAGTCGCCTGATCCGGTACCCATACCTGTTTCAGGGCTTATGGAACCTGTAACTCCTGTCCAGTAACATAGTGTGTTGCCTGTGACTCCCACTGTGAGTTTCTTTACCCAGATGTTTTTAAGCCATTTTTCCGGGAGGTCATAGTAAATGGACACATCTCTGAGGCAGAGGTAATCTGCTTTTTCGACATTGAAGTCGGAAGCTCTGGAGAAGTTTCTGTTTCCGTAGTCTGCGTCGTTAGGGAAGAAACGCGCATATTTGGCATTTTTGTCATTAGGGAAGCGCCAGCAGTCATATACCATCTTGTCTACATTGGAGTTGCTGTTTCCGAGAGTGTTCTGCACGAAACGGGACTTCATGTAGTTGTAGATGGAGTGTCCGAGGGCATAATCCACATATATGGAGAATGTCAAGTTCTTGTATCTGAATGTGTTGTTGAGTCCACCTGTGGAGTGCGGCATCACGTTGCCGAGTTCATACATGTCCTCAGCGTCGATCTGCTCACGACCGTCAGCTGTTTTCTTGGAACCCGGACGGTTGCACCATTCATAGTCTCCGGCGTCTTTTCTTCCAGCGATGGAAAGTCCGTCTGATCTGCGGTAGCCATGTGACTGCTTGTCATACAGGGCACCTGCCGCTTCTGCTTCTGTCTGGAGAATATGCGAAATCTTGTAACCCCAGATTCTTCCGAGAGGCTCGCCGACTGCAGTACCGCCGAAACGCTCGCCACTTTCACTCATTGTATATCCGCCGATTCTCCATGCGTCTTTTCCGTTGAGGTCGGTATATTTGTATTCGTCAGGTAGTGACAGGACCTTATTCTTGTTGAAAGAATAGGTAAAGTCAGTAGACCACTCGAAATTCTTTGTGCGGATGTTGACCGAACTGATTTCGATTTCGGCGCCATAGAATCTTGCGCTGCCGACATTGGCCTTGACTGAACTGAATGAACCGGTATCAGGCAAGGTGATGCTGAACAGCATGTCGTCAGTCTTCTTGTTGTAGTAGTCCATAACCACGCGGAGACGGTCATTGAAGAAACCGAGGTCTAAGCCGAGGTCTAACTGTGTGGTAGTCTCCCATTTCATTCCGGTGTTCTGCATAGCGGAAGGAAGCAGTGTGGACTGGCCTGCGTACATGCCCGTTGCGAACGCTCCATATGTGTCATAGAGGCCGATTCCGTTGTTTCCCGTCTGTCCGTAAGATGCACGGAACTTGAAGGTGTTCATGACGTTGCGGTCTACGTTCCAGTAAGGTTCCTCTGAAATTACCCATGCGGCTGAACCAGCAGGGAAGAAACCCCATCTGTTGCCGTCTGCGAACTTGGAAGAACCGTCGGCACGTACTGTTGCTGAAAGGATGTACCTGTCGTCGAAATTGTAATTCACACGTCCGAAGTATGAGATCAATGCTTGTTCCTGGTCTTTGTTGGACGCGGTAAAGTTAGTTCCGGAGTCGAGAATCGGAACTTTGTCGGATACTGAACCGGTAGCGTTGGCGGTAACATACCAGTATCTCCATTTCATATAGTCATAACCTGCAGTGGCATCGAGCTTATGCTTGCCGCCTAAGGTCTTTTTATAATTCAAATACGCTGTAAATGAATCTTTTGTAGTCTGAGTTCTGGTCTCAGTGGTAGATCGTGTCGTAGAGATGTAGTTAGGGGTGTTGTTTACCTCACCTCTTTGGTAGTAGCTTCCGCGATAGTTGTCATCGAAGATGGCATACTGTGCAGTTGCCTTGAGTCCGTCGATGATAGTCCACTCCAACTTGAAGTTTCCGCCGAAACGGTTCTGTGCCATCTCTCTGTCGTAGAATGCCTCGTAGAATGATGCTGACTGCTGGTTCTTGTTGGTTCCGCCGGTAGCCCATCGTCCGTCATCGTAGAATTCCCTGTTGGTAGGGCTCATCATCAGACCACGTCCGATAGCGTTGAAGTAGTTTCCTGTGAGAGGATTTTTCAATGACCTGGAGAAGTCGAATGTGGTGGAAGCCACGAGACTCTTGGTTATGTTGAATGAAGTGTTTCCGTGCATGGTGAACAGCTTATAACCGCTCATGGCTACCATGCCGTCGTCCTGAAGGTAACTTACAGATGCAGCGTATTTTACGTTTTTGCTTCCGCCGTTTACACCGATGTATTCCTTATGCCAGAGTGCGTTTCTGAACCATTTGCTCTGCCAGTCTGTATCCGTGAATGTAAGATATTTGTCCGGATTGACAGGGTCTGCCATCCACTGCCATCCGTCTTTTACCAATTCTCCTTCTTCGAGGTAGCGGGTGGTGAAAATATCAGTGTCTTTATTCCCTGTGCCGGCAGCATTGGCCCCATTCAAAATAACCGAACCGTTAGGTCCTTGCGCGATAGCCGGGCGGACGAAGGCGAGGAACTCTCTGGCGTTCATCAGGTCCCACTTTCTGGAAGGGGATGACCAGCCGACCTGGGCGTCGAATGTGATGCGCGGTTTTTCCCATGAATTTCCTTTCTTGGTGGTGACGAGAATCACTCCATTAGAGGCACGTGCTCCGTAGATGCCCGCAGATGCAGCATCTTTCAGTACTTCGATGGATTCGATATCGTTAGGGTTCAAGTCGTCCATGTCTCTGGTGACGCCATCCACGATTACTACAGGATCATTGCTCAGCGAAATGGATGATCCGCCTCGGATGAGGAATCTCGGAGCGTTTCCTGAGATGGTGTTGTTGGTGGCTACACGCAGACCGGTCACTTTACCTTTCAGTGCATCTCCGATGTTGGAAACCGGCGCGGAGTAAAGCTTGGAACCGTCTACTTTGGAAATGGAGGTGGTCAGCGATTTTCTGCTCTGTGTACCATAACCGACTACCACTACGTCTTCAAGAACGTTTGCACCTTCTGAGAATGTGACATTCAGAATAGACCTGTTCATAACTTTTTCCTCTTGGTCCTTGTAACCGAGATATGAGAAAACAAGTTCAGCAGTAGGGGAGACTTCGATGGTATAATTACCGTTGAGGTCAGTATTTACGCCTTTGGCTGTGCCCTTGATGAGCACACCTGCACCTATCATCGGTTCTCCGTTGGAATCGGTAACTTTTCCCGATACCGTAATTTTTTGGCTTTTTGTAACTTGTTGAACATCAGCGGTGATTACTACTGTGCTGCTCATAAGTTTATACTTGAATCCAGATACCTGTTTCTCGAAAATATCATCGAGAATGGAAGTCAAAGTGGCTCCTTTTACATTAACCGTTATGTCTCCCATAGGTTTCTGTGCGAGCCCTGCCTCGTACGAGAACAAGACTCCGGTCTTCTGTGTGAATGCCTCAGTGAATGTGTTTACCGTGGCTGATTTGACAGAAAGACTCAAATCATAATTTTTGCCGGCGTCCACCTTTTGTGCCCATGCTCCGGACGAAATGCCCAAGAGCAACGAGAGCACAATCGCGACGACACCGAGTCTTCGAAAGATTGATTGTCTCATATTAATGTTATTAATTTAGTTGTTGATTTCCAGTCTGGTGCCCGTAAGTTCTTTCACGATTTCCAAAACCTGCGGGAGCGGATCAGTACGCTTGTAATTCAGGTTATATTTTCTTGTCGTGTCAGCCTCTGAGGTTATTTGTACATTCACGCCATACATTGTGTTGATATGCGTGATAATGTCTGTTATAGTGGCTGATGAGAGCGTTATTTTATTGTAATGCTGTATTACATAAGGAGTTGCGTTTATGCTCTCTACGGAGATATCTCCGGAAGCTGTGTCGAATTCCGCCTTCTGGTCAGGTGCCAGTCTCACTAGATTGACCCCTTCCGGTGTCTGAAGTCTTACAGAACCGCGTTCCAAAATCACCGAAATTTTTCCGGTTTCAGAATTGGAGTTTACGCAAAACGCCGTACCGAGGACTCTTACGGCCAAGTTGCCTGCATGTACGATAAAAGGATGTGAAGTGTCGCTATGTACGTCGAAATATGCTTCACCCTGAAGTTTTACGACGCGGTCGATTTCTTCGCAATCTACATCATATTCCATGGACGAGTTCTTTCCCAGCCACACTTTCGTGCTGTCATCCAACATCACCGCCGAAATGTCCTCAGAATTATTCCTGTACGCGATGAAATTCCGGCTGTCGGCTGCCGGCCCGTTGTCTCCGCCCAGGAATCCGATATACGCCAATGCCGCAATAGCTGCCGCAGTCGATACCAGCGCAACTCTTTTGGTCCAGGTCAATGCCTTTGTGCGTTTCTTTTCGATGTGGTTGTCCGCATCGATTCGTGCGTTAAGCCTCGACATCATGCTATCCACATCAGCTTTTTCATCATTTATGCGTGATGCTGAGCGGATTGCAGCTGCTGAGGCGAAGATATCCCGATGGCTCTTGTCTTCTTCCAGCCATTTCAGTAACAATATCTTCTCATCAGAGCTGATAGTTTTTGCTAAATATTTGAAAATCAGATTAATGTAATCCTCTTGTGTCATAATTATCCAGTTCTTGTATATATAACACATACTTCTCGTGGGAAATACCTACTTGTTTTGAATTTTTTCTGTCAATATTATTGAGTAATTTTGTCTGCGTTCTGATTTTGGACTTCAAGGTCTCTGATTATAAAAACCTGACATGGACACAGACAATATCTTGAGAAAAATACAGTGTGGAGACAGGAAAGCTTTCGATGAGTTTTGTAGGGGAGAGCTGCCTGTCTTGTCATCCTATGCCCGTATGTTTCTGGATGAAAAATGGGCTGATGATGTAGTGCAGGACGTGTTGTTTTCATTTTGGAAAAACCGTGAGAGAATTAACGCTGATCATCCGGTACGAAGTTATCTTCTGCGCTCTGTGTATAACCGTTCATTGAACTATATCCGAAGGGAAAAGCTGTCGCAGGAGTTTCGTGAGTGGAATGATATCAGGATTACCGAACTTGGATTGGAAGGAAGTGACCCTGAGAAGAATCCTGTTATCCGTAGTCTTTTCGACGGAGATTTGCGTGAAAGCCTGACTGAGGCTATCGCCAGTTTGCCTCCAAAATGTCGTGAAGTGTTCATTATGAGTTATCTGGAGGATATGTCGAATAAAGAAATCAGTGCCAAGCTGGATATTTCGCTCAGCACTGTGGAAAATCATATGTATAAGGCACTCAAACTCTTGCGAAGCGCTCTCTCAGGCGATAAACTAATGCTCTTTTATGCCTTGATCCCATGTCTTGGGATACTGCTTACTGAGCAATAAACTGATAGATGATATCGCCCTGTTGTTTGGATGGGGCGGTTGGGGAGGATGAGAAACGGGATGCTCTGGCTGCTCTGATGGCGAAGTTTCTCAGGCATGAGTCGTCAGTGGATGTTTCTTCCTGGATTTTCGCATCAGTTACTTTTCCGGAGTTGTCCACCACTATGAGAACTGTTACCATTCCTCCGCCGTAGCATCTGTATGCAGGGATGGGAAGATGGCTGGCCTTTCTGCCGTCAAGATGCCACGAGAGCACTGACGGACCGCTGTAGCTCTTCTCCTGCTGGTTTTCCTGCTTTTTGTCCTTTTTGGATGTGGCCACGTAATCCTCATCAGGCTCATCGGCATTGAACCCGTCCTTCAGGTCTTTGGCGAGTCTGGCGGCATCGGCATAGAGCTTTTCGGCATCGGTGTTGCGGTCGTCCTTCAGGGTGCTCTTGTTTCTTGACGAGGTCACGTTCTTGAAATCTACCCCCGATGTCCCCTCCAACATCTTCGCTATCTTGCTGGAAACCAGGTCATCGATTTTCTTGTCAATGTCCTTTTCGAATGTTTCCTGATCTTTTTTCTCTTCCAGCATCTCCTGCTTGGAAAAGTCTATGACAAAGGTATCCTCCCGTTTGAGAGAATACCCTATCTGTGCTATAAGCAGGATTATCAATATGACCAGGTGTACAATTATTGTCAGATACAACCCTGCCTTATCGTCCTTGCTTAACATGTTCTTTGTTCTGCAATGATTTCTCTATAGTCGCTGCGATTACGTCGATGGCCACTTTGTTGTGACCTCCCTGCGGAATAATGATATCAGCGTATCTCTTGCTCGGTTCGATGAACTGGAGATACATCGGCTTTACGGTCTTCGTGTAACGCTCGATTACAGATTCTACTGTCTTGCCTCTTTCGATAATGTCTCGAGCCATGACGCGCATGAGTCTGTCGTCATCATCTGCATCCACGAAAATCTTGATGTCCATCTGGTCACGGATCTCCTTGCAAGTGAATACGAGGATGCCTTCGATGATTATGACATCTGCCGGATCTACAGTAACTGTCTCAGTCTTCGAACGGGAGCAGGTTATGTAAGAGTACACCGGCTGCTCGATGCTTTTGCCTTCCTTCAGTTCTTTCAGCTGTTTGCACAAGAGCCTGAAGTCGATGGCATCCGGATGGTCGAAGTTAATTTGCTGTCTTTCTTCCAGTGGCAGATGACTCGAGTCCTTGTAGTATGAATCCTGAGGGATTACCACTACACGTTCTTTCAACTGATCCGTGATAGCGTGTACGACTGTCGTTTTTCCGGAGCCTGAACCTCCTGCTATTCCTATTACGAGCATTTCTTATTCCGTTAAAAATCAGCGTTTCTTGGAGTTCTTGGGAATGGAATCACGTCCCTGATATTGCTCATACCAGTAACGAAGAGAAGAAGTCTTTCGAAACCGAGTCCGAAGCCGCTGTGAGGAACAGTTCCGAATCTTCTGGTATCGATGTACCACTCAAGATTCTTTCTACTCATGCCGAGCTCGTTGATTCTGTTCTCGAGTTTTTCCAATGAAGCCTCACGCTCTGATCCGCCGATGATCTCACCGATCTTAGGGAAGAGCACGTCAGTACCGCGGACAGTCTTGCCGTCCTCGTTCTGTTTCATATAGAATGCCTTGATTTCTTTAGGATAGTCTGTGAGGATGACAGGCTTCTTGAAATGTTTCTCCACGAGATATCTTTCGTGTTCGCTCTGGAGATCCACACCCCATTTTACAGGGTATTCGAACTGCTGTCCGCTCTCTTGGAGAATCTTTATACCCTCTGTGTATGTGAGTCTTACGAACTCGGTTCCGAGTACGCTCTTGAGTCTTTCCACAAGACCATCGTCATATTTGTCATTGAGGAACTGGATGTCCTCCATGCAGTGGTCGAGTGCATACTGTACGAGATACTTCACGAACTCCTCTTCGAGGTCCATGGTCTCGTACATGTCATAGAATGCCATTTCAGGTTCGATCATCCAGAACTCTGCAAGGTGTCTTGGAGTGTTGGAGTTCTCAGCTCTGAAAGTAGGGCCGAATGTGTAAATCTCACCTACGGCAGTAGCACCGAGCTCACCTTCGAGCTGTCCGCTCACGGTAAGACTGGTCTTCTTTCCGAAGAAGTCCTTGCTGAAATCTACTTTACCATGATGCATAGGAATGTTGGCGAGATCCATGGTGGTAACCTGGAACATGTCTCCTGCACCCTCTGCGTCGGATTCAGTGATAAGCGGTGTGTGAAGGTATACGAAGCCTTTGCTCTGGAAGAAAGAATGGATAGCGAAAGCCATGGCATTTCTGACACGGAGAATCGCTCCGAATGTGTTGGTACGGAGTCTCATGTGTGCCACAGTTCTCAGATATTCCAGCGATGTGTCTTTCTTCTGGAGAGGATATTTCATAGGATCGCACTCGCCGTAGATTTCGATGGAGTCAGCCTTGATCTCCACATGCTGTCCGCTTCCGATGGATTCTACGAGATGTCCTTTTACGCAGAGACTGGCTCCGGTGGTGATTCTCTTGAACAAATCTTCACTGAACTTCTCGGCTTCAGCCACTACCTGGATATTATTGATAGTGGAGCCATCGTTAAGTGCTATGAATTTTACTTGTTTATTTCCTCTTTTGGTCCTTACCCAACCTTTGGCAAGCACCTCCTGTCCAGGCTGCATATTCAGCAGCTCTTTGATTTTAGTCCTTACAAGTGTTTCCATCTCTATGAAATACGTTATTTCAGCAAAGATAAGCAATTATGCGCTTTATACAAAAAAAGCGACCCCGAAATCGGAGTCGCTTTTAAGATATTGTTACTGGGAACTTATTCTGCTCTGCGAGCCTGATACATGATTTTCAAGGCTGAGCAGCGTCTGAGTTCCTGTTTGATGTCTGTTACGATACCCATTCTCACGTCCTGGTCCACTTTAAGAACTGTGTTCATAAACTGGCGGTCAGACTCTGACATCGCGTCACGCTCTGCAGCGATGAAGTCACGGATGTCATTCACAGTTTTGAATGAGTCGTTCAACTGAATACGTGCGTCAGTACCATACGTCGCCTGGAGCATCCTGGTTGGAGGACCTACATTGATGTATGATGCAAGATCTTTTCTTTCCAATTTGACAACCTCTGAAGCCTCCGGAAGTTTAACCATAACCTTATCCTCGGTGCTTCTCATCTGTGTTGTCACCATGAAGAAGAACAAGAGCATGAACACGATATCGGAAATTGAGCCGTTGCTTAATGCAGGCGTTTCCTTTTTCCCTTCTTTACGAAACTTTGACATATTCCTATTCTTCTGTTTTATTTACCAACGTTCTTAGGCTCTGCCTCAGAGATGTTCTGAGGTATGCACTTCTTCACGATATCCTGCTGCTCCTCTGTAAGGTTCAGGAAGGCTTTTCCGTAGGTAGCTTTTGAGAACTCGTCACGAAGCTCATTCACGGCTCTTACGAGCTCGTTCTGAACTGCGATATAAGCACGATAGCTGGTGCCACGGTCGTTCTGAAGTGAAATGACACCCTTGGATACGTTATACATACCATAACCTTCGATAGATGTTGGAACTTTCTCAGGAAGGGACGGGTCATTTGTAGGGTTGGTAAGGAAAATCTTGATCTTGTCTTTGAGCTGGCTGACGTCCATCATTTCGGTGCCGGCAAGAAGTCTGTCCTGTGAGTTGATCTTTACAGTGATAAGATTTCTCTTGTTGACCTTCTGATCCTCTACTTTCTGATTCTTGTCAGGCATAGGCGGGAGACGACGCTGAAGACCTGTCTGTGTTCCCATGGTTGTGGTCATGAGGAAGTAGCACAGAAGCAAGAACGCGATGTCTGCCGTAGAGCTTGTATTAAGAGCAGGAGTCTTTTTAGCCATATCTCAAATTATTTATTACGTATTGTGCCCATAATCTCACCGAATACGATTGTCACTACTGACAATACTCCGATGAAACCTACGATGCCAAATACTGTGTCAGTGAACTTAAGCTCCCAAGCTGCTGGCTGCTGGAAGATACCAACAGCAGGGCTTCCTGGGGCTACTGCGTATGCGATACCGCATATAGCTGCAGCTGCTACGACACCGATACCGATTTTCACGATAGACTTAGGGTCGTTGGCGATGGTGACGATGACACCGAATACAACAGCGCAGAACGCTGCGGTTCCGATCATTGCGTAGCACCAGTAGATCAGCGCATTCACTGTACCGTTGTCACCCTCTGCTGCGCTGGTAGGGAAACCCTTTACCATGCCCCATACGAGGATACCGACACTGACAGCGAAGAGCAGCCACATCAGCCATTTGAATATTTTATTTAAATCTTTCATTATGCAATTCCTTATTTAGACTTTGCAGCGAATTTTGTCATAACGTCAACGAAGGAAATAGAAGAATCCTCCATGTCAGTTGTAAGTGATTCAATCTTGGTGAGGATGTAGTTGAAGAACACCTGAAGAATCATAGCTACGATAAGACCGAATACGGTGGTGATGAGGGCCACTTTCATACCTCCTGCGACAACGTTAGGAGAGATGTCACCTGCAGCCTGGATAGCATCGAATGCTGCGATCATACCAACGACTGTTCCCAAGAATCCGAGAGATGGAGCGAGGGCGATGAAAAGAGAAATCCAAGTCATACCGTTCTCCATGAGGTTCATCTGAACTGAACCGTAAGAAACGATAGTCTTCTCTACTACATCGATACCTTCATCGTAACGGAGAAGTCCCTGATAGAAAATAGAAGCGACAGGGCCGCGTGTGTTACGGCAAACGTCCTTAGCTGCCTCTACGCCACCATTTGCGAGAGCTGCCTCTACATTGGCAACGAGCTTCTTGGTGTTAGTCTTTGCGAATGTAAGATAAAGGATTCTTTCGATAGAAAGAGCAAGACCGAGCACAAGAACAAGTGCGATAGGAGCCATCCACATAGGACCACCCTCGATGAACTTGGTCTTGAGCTGCTGATGAAGAGGAATCTCAGGTGCGTTACCTGTGAGAGCCGCGAGGTCATTTGCTGGAGCTGCTACTTCAGTCGCAGCTGCGCTTGTTGAGTCAGCTGCCTGATCCTGAGCGACTGCAAGATTTGCAGACACGGCCATGATGCCGGATACTGCCAAAAACATGAAAAACTTTTTCATAATTGTTTTTGTGTGTTTGAAATAATAAATGTATTAATGTTAAAATTATTTTTCAGTTTTCTCATATGGGTATGATAACCCGTACCCAAAAACTGTTGCAAGTTAGCAATTAATTTTCATTCGACAATGATTATTTGGATATTTCTCCCTTCAGGTTTCTCGTCATCATGGCCCTAACCCAGTCATTATCTTTACTTTTGCCCATTAAATAGAATAATTTTGCGAGAGCGCTTTCTGTGGTGCTGTCGTAGCCGTCGATGACTCCGGCTTCGTCCAAATGTTTTCCGTTCGCATAAATATTCATATTCACGGAACCTTCCAGACATTGTGTCACGTTCACGATGATTTTGTCCATCTTTGCGGCCTCGTCCAAGAGGTCGATAAACCACTGTTTGGATGGTGCGTTACCTGCGCCGTATGTTTCCATGATGACCGCTCTTGTCTCCTCGCCGCAGAGGATGTCTCTGACTACATGCGGTGTTATTCCCGGATGCAATTTCAGGATAGATACCCTTGTGTCCAGATTCGTGTTTATCGTGAGCGTCTGGTACCAGTCATTCGGCTTGCGGATGGCATCATAGTTATACCTGATGTTGATTCCTGCTTCGGCAAGCGGAGGGAAGTTCGGCGACTGGAAAGCCCTGAAAGCCTCAGCATTGACCTTAGTCGTCCTGTTGCCTCTCATCAGCAGGGAATCGAAGCAGACACAGACCTCCGGAACGGCGGGATGCCCGTCAGGACCTTTCGCGGACGCTATTTCAACGGCAGAGATGATATTTTCCTTTCCGTCAGTTCTCGGAACACCGATCGGGAGCTGGCTGCCCGTGAAGACTACCGGTTTGGTCAGTCCGTCCAGCATGAAACTCAACGCCGATGCCGAGTAGGACATGGTGTCGGTGCCGTGAAGGATGATGAATCCGTCGTAGTTCTCATATTGCTCCTTTATCAGTTTAGCGAGATCCTGCCATAATGAAGGCTCCACGTCGGAAGAGTCTATCGGGGGGTCGAATGTCTTAGTGTCTATCTTGAATGCAAACTTGGTTATTTCCGGAACGTCCTCGAGAATCTGGCTGAAGTCGAACGGCTTCAATGTCAGGTCCTTCATGTCCTGTTTCATTCCGATAGTACCTCCCGTATAAATGAGCAGGAGGGCTGATTTTCTGGTAACGTCGTGTTCTTTCAACATGATTTTCAGAAACTTATATTAAATAATCTGCAAGCGTTGGCCGTGGTGGTCTCAGCGACTTCCTGCAGGCTGATGTCTTTCAATTCCGCTATTTTCTCCGCTATGATGTGCAAGTAGGAACTGTCGTTGCGCTTGCCCCTGAACGGCACGGGCGTCAGATACGGGGCGTCAGTCTCCAGCACGATGTGGTCGAGAGGAATCTTCTTCACAACTTCCGCTATCCCGGCATTCTTGAACGTGATCACGCCTCCGATTCCTACAGACCAGTCTCCATATTTCTGGAGCCTCATGAACGTCTCCCAACTTCCGCTGTACGCGTGCATATTGCCTCTGAGTCTGAGCCCTTTGCATCTTTCCAGTACCTGGAAAAAGTCATCCATCGCGTCACGTTCATGGATATTCACCGGCAAATCCAGTTTGTCCGCCAGTCTGAACTGTGCCTCCAATGCCTCTTTCTGCAGTTCTGCAGTGTCTTTCGAATAATGGTAATCCAGTCCGATTTCTCCGATCGCCACGACTCCGGCATCCCTCGCATGACTCTCAGCATCAGCCACATCCTTCTCCCAATCCTCATCCACCGACCCCGGATAAAGCCCGACCATATTCCTGAAAAAGTCAGGATGCCTCCTGTACAGGTCGAACATTTTCCCCCTTTCTTTCAGGTCAATGTCCGGTTGTATTATGAGTCTCACTCCCGCCTCACGGGATTTCTTCACAATCTCGTCCTCTTCCCCTGCGAAAGCCTCATCGTACACATGCGCATGCGTATCTATATATGTATATTTAGCGTTTTCAGTCATCATAGTCTGCAAATGTACTTAACTTTCGCAACTATGCAAAACCTTTTTATAGCATTCCGGGTTTTATGCTGCATTGGCCCAAGATGTCAGTAACCAATATTCCGTCGCACTCCATCATGGTGATGACCGTGCTTACTTCGCTGTAATCCAGATCTAGAAGCGAACAAATCTCTTCCTTGCGTATGTCCCTGTTGTTCAGTATGATATCCGCTATGTTTGCGGCTCTTTCCGCATATTTACCATTCTCCTTCGCCTTGTATAATCTATATACGAAAGTCTTCAAGTCTTTCACCTCTGCATTTCCGGAAGACCCTAATCCGAGGCTATCCACAAATTCATCCACATCTGTTATCGCCTCTGCCATCTTCTCATGTATCAACGAGTTGCAGCCTGCAGAGCAGAGGTCGTCGATTCTTCCCGGCAATGCGTAAACCTCCCGTGAATATGAAGTTGCGAGACGGCATGTCATCAGTCCGCCACCTTTCTTTCCCGACTCGACAAGTACAACGGCATTGGCAAGACCCGCGATAATCCTGTTCCTTCTGAGAAAATTGATGGCTTGCGGGGTGGTTTCGAGGGGGTAATCGGTGATCAGCGCGCTTCCCGGCGACTGTCTGATCCGGTCGGCGTCGAAGCCATGACTGAACGGGTAAACCTTGTCCGTACCCGTAGCCATCACAGCTATAGTAGGCAGCCCGTTTTCCAGTGCCGCGGTATGTGCCGTGATGTCGATACCGAAGGCTAAACCGCTGACTATCGTGGGTTTGACCCTCGCTTTCGACATGGCTGCGACGATCCTCGTGCACCATTCCCGCCCGTAACTTGTCATACGTCTGGTTCCTACGATAGAAATCATCGGCCTCTTTCCGAAAATGTCCGAAATGTTCGAATCACTCCTGATATACAGCCCTATAGGAGCATCTTCGCAGTCCTTCAGCAACTCTGGATACCGCTCGTCATCGATGCACAGGAATCTGTCGCCGTTTTCGCTGAGCCTGCGCAATTCCTCCGCCGCCCAGTCGATGGACGCCGCCGAAATCTGTGCCGGGTAAGGCGATCGCGCACCCAACCTTTTCGCCACCTCTAAACTGCCGGCGAGAAAAACCTCCTCAGCCCCGCCGAATTCCCTGATAAGACCCAACCCCGCTTTCGGCGCGAACCCGAAAATCCTGTTCAACGCGCACCAAGGTGCGAGCTCCTCGATTCTTCCATGTTTCATGTCAATGATTTTTTGTCAATGCGGCAAGGTATGGATGTCCGGCGGGATAAAAAAGAAAAAGTGGCTTTTCTCACTCAAAAAAGCCACTTTTTTTACGATTCTTAAATTTTTATCATTTGACACCTTGCGAAAGTTGGGTCAGATTATAAGGAGCGCATCGCCATAAGGTCCGAATTTGTATCCTTCCTGGAGCGCTGTTTCGTATGCTTTCTTTACAGGTTCATAACCACCGAAAGCAGCGACCGCCATCAACATGGTAGAACCCGGGAGATGGAAGTTGGAAACGATGGCGTTAGGCACAGCATATCTGTATGGAGGGAAAATGAACTTGTTCGTCCATCCGTCATAAGGCTGAACCTCATCGTTTGTGGTGACATATGTCTCCAGACCGCGCATGACAGTCACGCCGACTGCCAGAACCTTATGTCCTTCTGCCTTGGTCTTGTTTATGATTTCTGCACTTTCAGGAGTGATGATAAGTCTCTCGGAATCCATTTTGTGCTTGGACAAATCCTCGACATCCACCTTGCGGAAATAACCGATACCCATGTGCTCAGTTATGAATGTCTTGTTTATGTCCTTGAGAGTCATCATGTTAAAGAGCTCCCTGCTGAAATGAAGTCCTGCGGCCGGTGCAGAAACCGCCCCCTCGTTCTTGGCGAAAATGGTCTGGAAATTAACCTTGTCCTCAGGAGTTGTCTTCTCTTTCACCCACTTAGGGACAGGTATGTCGCCGAGGCTGAACAAAGTCTGCTTGAAGTCCTCGTACTTTCCGTCATAGAGGAAACGCAAAGTCCTTCCCCTGGAAGTAGTGTTGTCGATAACTTCAGCCACGAGACTGTCCTCTCCGAAATACAACTTATTTCCGATTCGGATTTTTCTTGCCGGCTCTACAATCACATCCCAAAGTCTCTGCTCCTTGTTGAGCTCCCTGAGAAGGAATACCTCGATATCAGCTCCGGTCTTCTCCTTCTTTCCGAGAAGCCTTGCAGGGAATACCTTCGTGTCATTCAATACGAAAGTGTCACCTTTTCCGAAATAATCTACAATGTTTTTGAAAATTTTATGCTCGATCTCTCCGGTATCCTTGTGCAGAACCATCATTCTGCTCTCATCTCTCCATTTCCCGGTCGGTTCATGCGCGATGTCCTTTTTCAGCGAAATCGGGAATTGAAACTGCGATAATTTCATTATATTCGTAATCTTTTTAAGTCAACTTATATATATACGAAAAAAAACCGAATTTGTTTCACTGCCTCTTGCAAAAAACCTTAAATTTGCAAAAATGGACTAGAATACAGACGATTATGCACAAAATATACTTCGATAAACGCTCTATTATTATATGTACCCCCGAAGAGGCGGCCCTCTCCGATCCGAACGCCGTCGAATTTCATTTCGGCCGCAAGTCCGAGATAGGGGAGCTGGTATGCCTGTTCGAAAAATCCGACACCCTCGATAGGATTTACATCCCGTCCGACGATCCTGAAGGCTGCTATCGCGCCCTTTGCGGAGAGTTCAGGGAGGTCAATGCTGCCGGCGGCCTGGTCGTGAACCGTCGCGGAGACTATCTCCTGATACGTAGAGACGGATTATGGGATTTGCCTAAAGGACATCAGGAACCCGGAGAAGACATAAGCGTAACTGCACTCAGAGAAGTTCAGGAAGAAACAGGCGTGGATAATCTCGAACTCGGAGACCTTATCTGCATCACCGACCACTGCTACTGGAGAAACAACATGTGGCATCTGAAACACACATGGTGGTACATGATGCACTATATGACTCCTGTGGACCTTACCCCTCAGACGGAGGAAGATATCACCAAGGCAGCCTGGGTGGCGAAATCCAGTTTGCCGCCTTTCCTCAAGAATACTTATCCTTCCATAAAAGAAGTGTTCCTGTCAGCAAAGGTTTAATAGATTGTCCGATTGTATTGTCATGGAAATTGGCTACATTTGTAAAATATAACAAACGAATCATGAGCGAAACAGGAATTGATAAGAAACTGGCGAAATCCCTTATGGATATTCACGCCATCCTTTTACGTCCGGACCAGCCATTTACATGGGCTTCCGGCTGGCATTCACCGATTTATTGCGACAACAGACGTATACTTTCACATCCGGAACTCCGTTCCCAGGTAGCAGGCTGGCTTGCAGAAAAGGCTATGGAACTTTATCCTGAAGCAGAAGTTGTGGCAGGTGTAGCTACAGGTGCCATCGCACATGGTGTCCTCGCTGCAGACAGAATGGCCAAGCCGTTCGTATATGTACGTCCGAAACCGAAGGACCATGGAACAGGTTCCCAGATCGAAGGAGAACTTCAGCCTGGCAAGAAAGTCGTAGTTATCGAGGACCTTATTTCTACAGGTATGAGCAGTCTCGCGGCTGTAAAGGCATTGAGAGAGGCAGGTGCTGACGTGCTGGGTATGGTAGCCATCTTTACATACGGCTTCGACCTTGCTGCTCAGAGATTTGCAGAAGACAAAGTGGAACTCACCACCCTCTCGGACTACAGCGCACTTGTGGAAACCGCAAGCGAAACCGGATATATCTCTTCAGAAGCCAAAGACATTCTTCATGAGTGGAGAAAAAATCCGTCAGAGTGGGGAATCTAAAAGACTGAATAAATGAAAATCAACAGTAAACACAGATCTGTCGCCCGTGCGCCATATATGCTCTACATGCCTTTCTCAGACATGAGAAACTTCGTGGCCATGCTCCCTGAAGACAAAAGACAGGGTGTAGAGGCAGACTATGACAGCATCCGCGGAACAGTACAGGGCTTCAGTGTCGGCGTAAGAGTAGAGGAGAGACGTCCTTACTCCAGAATCGTGTATAAAGATGACGGCGCTCCGTTTCAGTTTACAATAAACATCTGCTTCGACGCTGACGGCGGTAATCCGGACAGCACAGACTTCCACATCGATATCGAAGCTGATCTTAACTTCATGATGAAGATGCTGCTAGGAAACAAACTCCAGGACGCTGTGGACAAGATGGTAGACGCTGTCGCCGACATGGCCATGGGAAAAATGCCTGAAGGAATCGATCCGTCCATGTATCCGAAAGGATTCGACCCGTCACAGTTCAAGAAATAATGGATAGCGCTTTCTGGTCATATTTGAAAGAAGCGGTAGGCGAAGAAAATACCGAAAAGGTCCGGGACGCTCTCTCAGGCCATGCTTCGGTTTCTGTCCGCCTGAATCCAAATAAAATTTCCGAGCCGGCGCAAGATGCGTTGGCCCGGATTTTCTCTGTCGCCCCGGACCCTGTGAGCTGGAGCCCGTATGGCTTTTATCTCCCTGAAAGACCGCAATTTACGCTGGATCCCGCCCTGCATGCCGGCTGTTACTATGTCCAAGATTCCTCCGCCATGTATGTCGGACACGCATTCCGCCGATCGTTAAGGTCAATGCTTTTGTCCCGTTCTGTGTCTCCGGAGAATCCGCTCCGTGTGCTGGACCTTTGTGCTGCACCTGGAGGCAAAACTACGGATTTGGCAGCGTCGCTCCGCGCCGAATGTGGCGATTCATTTGTCCTGGTGGCGAATGAAATCATGAAACAGAGGGCCACGGTTCTGGCTGACAATGTAGGTATCTGGGGAGACCCTTCAGTCGTCGTAACTTCCGCTGACCCGGGAGCTTTTGCGGAACTGTCGGGCTATTTCGACATCATAGTCGCCGATGTTCCATGTTCCGGAGAAGGGATGTTCAGGAAAGATGAAGAGGCTGTAGCCCAATGGTCTTCGGACAATGTCGCCTTATGTCAGTCTCGTCAGCGCAGGATTATAGCAGATGTCTGGCCGGCATTGGCACAAAACGGAATCTTGGTATATTCCACTTGCACCTTCAACAAATGTGAAAATGACCAGAATGTGGAATGGATTGCAAAAGAACTTGGTGCTGAGGTGATTATGCCTGATGATGACCTCTTTCCGGGACTTTTCAGGACGCAGTACGGCATAAGCTTGTTGCCTGGACTTGTCCGTGGAGAAGGCCAATACAGTGCAGCATTGACAAAAACAGAAAGCACGCCGCAGGCGAAAATTTCTGGTAGGGCTGCGAAAAAGAGGGGGCCGGCAGGTAGCGTTTCCGCGGGACTTCGGGCTCGGGTGGAGCCTTGGTTCGACCGTCCTGTGCGCCTGGCTGCGAAGGGGGACATGATCGTGGCGATGACGCCGGTTGTGGCAGCGGAAATGGAGACTCTGGATTATCTGCATCCTCTTTTGCGCGGGACTGCAGTCGGTCAGCTGAAAGGCAAGGACATCGTTCCGGATGCCGACTTGGCGCTGAGCATCATGCTGAAACGTGGAGCGTTCCCTGAAGTGGAACTATCTAAAGATAAGGCACTTGCGTTTCTACATAAGGACGCGATAACGTTGCCGGAAGCGGACAGGGGCATAGTGCTGCTGACTTATGGCGGGCATCCGCTCGGCTTTGTGAAAAATCTGGGAAACAGGTGTAACAGTCTGCATCCGCAGAATCGTAGAATCAGAATGGATATTAACAATGCATAGATTTTTTTGTTTTTTGACCGCGTTTGCAATATCATTGACGGCAATCGCGCAGACTCCTTCATCGAAGGATTTTCAGGACAGATATGACCTTCTGGTCTCCAAACTCGGACCGACAGGTGTGGGTATCGAGACGTTGCTCGACAGGTGGGCGGCGGCTTATCCTGATGATGTTCAAATGCTTACGGGAAAGTTCTCATATTGGTTTTCCAAGTCGCAGACTTTGCAGCTTGTGCCTAAGGACCAGCAGAAGTTCCTCGGGGAGACTCCTACCGTCGTGTTGAAGGATTCGACCGGTGCGAATGTGAATTATTTTCAGGAGACCATGTACGATGACGAGCTGTTCGGTGAGGCGCAGAAGGCATTGGATAAGGCTATACAACTTTATCCGGACAGATTGGATTTGAGGTTCCTGAAGGTGGCTTCACTTATCGGTTATGAAAAGGAGAGTCCTGATATGGCGCTGTCTTCGCTGAAGTCGCTGATGATTTATAATGCAACGCAACATCCGAAATGGGAGTATCCTGGTGTGGATAACGTTGATAATGAATTCTTTTCAGCAGCTCTTCAGGAGTACTGCTACTTGTTTTTCCGTTACGGGACGCCTGCGACTTATGAGGCTTTCAAGGAACTTTCGGAGCAGATGTTGACTTATGAACCGAAGAATGTCCTGTTCTTGGATAACATAGGTTCATATTGGCTTGTGGCCCGCAAGGATAACAAGACGGCGATGAAATATTATTCTAAGGTGCTGAAAATAAAGGCTGACGATCTTACGGCGATAAAGAATATCATTATTCTCGCCAGAAATTCGAACAATGTTAAATTGGAGAAAAAGTATCTTCCGCTACTCATAAAATACACGCAGGATGAGAAGGAGAAGATAACGGCACAAGCTCGACTCAAATCGCTGAATTCTTAAAATTTCATAATTTCAGATGCAACAAATCGGGATGCTCTCCGTCTTCTATATGAAAGCTGACGGAAGCGTCCCGAAATTTTTTATGGATAGACGGATGCGGGCCTCTAAATGTAAGTAGACGATGTTGAATGACAATGAATCTGTAGCGCTGTTTCGGCAGTATGGCAAGAGGCTGTATAACACGGCCTTACGGATAACATTGTCACCTGACGAGTCTGACGAGATTATGCAGGAAACGCTTATCCGTTTCATTACGGGTCCGATGACTGGAGTTTCGGATGCGTCTAAGGTTTGGGCGTGGCTTAGGACTACTTGCGTCAGGCTTTCGATAGATTGGTTGCGCAGCCGTAAGCGTTTCGTCAGTTTGGACGATGTGGATGATGAGCCTTTGCAGGATTCCGATGATTCGGATCTGTGGGACAAATTGGACGGAAAGGAGATGCCGATGGTGCTGAAAGTTATTTCCGGACTGCCTGACGGCTATCGTACTGTTCTGACATTGAGGCTTATAGAAGGATATGACTACGCTGAAATCGCCGCAGAACTGGGTATAAGCGAAGCCGGAGTCCGCAGCCAGTTTATGAGGGCCCGGAAGATAGTTTCCGAAAGGTTAAGGTCAATGTTGGTTTCCGAAGGTTTTTAAGATTATGGAGAAGTATTTCGATAAATATAGAGGATTGTTGGAAGAGCAGGAGTTTGAACCGCAAACTACTGAGTCTCAGTTTCTTTCTCGTTTACATGAGAGGAAAGGGGGAGTGAAGGCTTTTGCCGAGTCGCGCAATGTCTTGAAACCAAGTAAAAAGAGCCGCTGGACAAAGACATTGACCTGTACTATTATAGGGGTGGCGGCTGCGGTGGTACTGGCACTCGTGCTTACTTGGAGCGAGGAGGAGAGGTTGGATCCGGCTGAAATTTATGTGACGAATTATCTTGACGGGGTGCAACCTATTCTGGCTGAGGTAGATGCGATGGAGTCGTCTTCTGAGGTTTGTCGTGAGATGGGGGTTTCGGCGGTCATTCAGAACTTGCTTATGTCTTCGGAGAGTTTCGCGGAAGGTCTTGAAGGACTGGATGATGCGCAGAGGTTGGCGGTCACGCAGGAGTATTGCGGGCGGCAGCTGGATTGTATCAGAGATCTTTACCGTGAGTGCTGCGCGGCTTATGCTTCTGCTTCTTTGTGAGGATAAATTATTTAAAATCATATTGTTATGAAAAAGAGAATTGTTGTTTTGATGTTGCTGTTTGCGATGTCGATGCTGCCGGTTTTTGCTGCCGGTGCGAATCCTGCGATGAGGAAGGAGTACGGGTTCAATTCGTTCGATGCGGTGCGTACGGTGTCGAGGAATCGTACTGTAAGCGGTCGTGGTACGTATGTGACTTCTTCATATAAGATTACTTATATAAAGTCGGATAAGTGCAAGGTAGTCATGGATGTTTGGGACCGCGATGATATCGGTTTGTTCGAGATTCGTAAGAATGGCAATGCTTTGGAACTTGTAACTGATATGAAGAAGTACCCGTATAAGAGTCCAAAGGTCAAGACTCCTGTTGCGGATGTTTATATTTATGCTCCGTTTTTTGCGGATGTGTCTTTGAGTGGTGATAACAGTATGACTGTAGAGGGTGGTGAGTTTTCCGGTAAGTCGCTGAATGTTAAACTGTCCGGTATCGCGACTTTGTCTGGTTTGGGTGGCTCCTGGAATAATGTGCGTGTGGGTTTGTCCGGGGTTGCGAAGTTCAAGTGCTTGAATTTGAAAAGTAGTGTCTGTGATGTAGATTGTAGTGGTTCTACCATTATTTCCGGTAAGGATTTGTCGGTTTCCGAATATTTGACCATGAAATTGTCCGGCGGCTCTTCGGTGTCGTTCGAGGGTGTAAAGACGCCTTCGTTTGTAGGAGAGTTTTCCGGTGTTTCGAAGCTGGTCGCGTCGAGTCTGGATTCGAAGCAGTTGAAGACCAATATTTCTGGCAGTTCTTCTGTTTCTGTCAATGTTCTTAAGTCTGATATCTGTGGAGGCGAGTTCTCCGGGGTTTCGAAGTTCATTGCCAAAGACGTGTCTGTCAACAAGTTGGACGCCATCATTTCGGGCGCATCGAATTTGACTTTCACGGGAAAGGTGTCAGAATCTGAAATCGAGCTTTCTGGTGCGGCTACATTGGATCTGTCCGGAAGTGGTTCCAAATTGGATGTTACCGTCAGCTCGGCTGCGCTCGTCAGGGCAAAGTATTTTTCTGTGGTCAATGCTTCTGTGAATCTTACAGGTGCGTCTCAGGCAAAAGTTACCGTGACAGGTAATCTTAAAGCTGATGTTGCCCGTTCTGCCCAGCTGGACTACTACGGAAATCCGAAAATCACCATCAGTAATCCGGATAATGTCCGTGGGCACTGACCGTCGGCAGCAGCCATGAAACGAAAAATAGCGTAGGTCTCACATGGGGACCTACGCTATTTTATTGTGTTGATGTCACTTCGACAGGGTCGGTGACTCGGTTGTTTACTTCTTGACGAAGAGGGACGCAAAGCTGAACATGTCGGCGTCGAACTTACTCCAGTCGTCGGCCCAGTTTTCGCCGAATGGCGGTTTGTCGTAGTCACGGAACTCTACTACGAGACCCTCATCCATGACGGTGAACACGATGACAGCCTTTCCGAGAGTTTCTTTTGTTTTGCTGAACGCACGATTGGCAGTCTGGAGCTCGTAATAAATATTTGTATGTGCTTGATAACCGGCTTCAGCCATAAACATAGTACACTCACTTACAGTGAATTTTCCGGTTACAGTGCCTTCAGTAGAATAATTCTTAGGAGTTGTAGGTACAAATACGGACTTTCTGAAGAAATTGGCGAAATCGCCCGTTCCGCCAGGTTCTACTATATGATTACCATCCTCGTCAGTACTGAACGTAAGAGTGAAACCTTCGTTCTTGAGTGGGAGAAGTGAAGAATCATCTTCCATATCCTCGAAGAAGAGACTAAGTTCTTCATCATCGAAAACCTTACTGAAAGTATAGGTTCCCTCCGGCACCTTCAGGTTATAAAGACTAGCAGTGAATGTCTCATTGTCACCAGGGATAAACCTCGAATCAGCTGTGGTGTTCACGCCGATGACGGCCTTGTCTCCATCTTTGTAACCATCTGATACAGTGAACTCTATGTACGCGTAATTATTACCTGCAGATACCACTGCCTGCGGCTTGTCATCCTTGAATACGATGTGTGATGCAGCGTCTCCAGTAACGGTAAGAGGCACTGTCAGGTCGTCGGCAAGACGGACAGATGAACCTGATACCGAACCTGTTATGGTAATCTTGGTCTTGAATGAACCTAAGACATCAGCCGATTCACTCGCGAATGAGTAAACCAGAGTCTCCTTAGGAACGAGACTTACGATAGTCGTACTCTTGTTACCTGCCTCATAACCGGATGGAACAGTCATGGAAACAGTCGCGGTAAGTTCCTCAATAGACGAACTGGAAACTGCGGTATTGGTGATATCCACACTTCCGCTACGCTGACCGGCAGCGATAGTTACAGATGCGGAACTGACAGTGAAATCCTTATCCTTCACGGCTGTACCGGAGAAAGAAAGCGGAACTGTAATGTCACTTGAAACCGGTTCGCTTGTGACCACAGTTACAGATACGGTAGGAGTCTCCGAAAGAACATAAAGGCTCTTCTCAAACTCGATGCTCGGTTTGGAATCTTCACAAGAAGAAAACGCTATGACCCCCGCTATCGCGGCAGCCATAAATGAAAGAATCCTTTTCATCATAGCTAGTTTTTCGAATGTTATAAAAAATCTATTTTGTTAAGCTCTTCTATTATCTTGTTGCGACGCGCTGATAACCAACTATTTGGTAACACCCTTGACAGCCGCATCGTACTCAGCTTTGGCTGCCTTCACCGCATCACGCTCCTCCTGAGTCGGAATCTCACCTTTCGGTTTAATATAAGACTTGGAGGCGTCACTTGTCTTGGGCGGAAGCTCTTTATATCCACAGCTACATACGCTTACCCCAAGCACTGCAAATGCTAATATAGCAATTATATTCTTATTTCTACTCATAATGCTTAAAAAATGTAACCTGGGTTTTGAACAATATCAGGATTGAAATCCACATCACCTTTCGAAATCGGCGAAGTATAGAGATACTTTTTGGTGGTATATTTGAGTCCGTTGCTGATTACCCACCATTCCGGACATCCGTTTCTTTTGAGTTCGAACCATCTGTCACCCTCCATGTAAAACTCTTTTCTGCGCTCATCGAAAATCGCCTGCAACAGCGGAGTGACAGCCTTTCCCCGGCAGTCTACAATGATACGGTCGCCTTCACGTACCGGTTCCAATGTCGCCAAAGTGAGATCCTCGACGCCTGTAATCCTCTGACGTCTAAGATCATTGACATAACCCAAAGCGGAATCGTTGTTCCCTTTGTGGTAGTTCGCTTCGGCGAGCATCAGCACAACTTCCGACAGGCGTACGCGGCACTCAGGAACTTTCACATTCAGCCTTTTCGAGTTGAAACTGGCGGCGAACCTCACGTCTTTTTCGGGCTCGGGACCGAACAGTTTCACGAGCGACGAGCAGACCGGCCTAGATGCGAGAAAGCCCTTCGTGTAAGAAAAATACCAGTCCAGTTCACTTGAATTGTTGATATGAGACCTGACGAGAACTTCTCCTTTGGCTTCGTACTTCGAATTTATCATATCCGCATAGTCGGCAGTCGTAGTCAGCTCATAGCCACTGTTTTTCATAATGTCAGTCCCCAGCGAAATCACCTTGTCCCAGTCCTCGAACCAGAAAGCAAGTTTCATTTCGTAAGCCTTGATTATGTACGTCGTGAAAATATACGTCTTGTCCTCAGGATTGTAAGACAACGCCTTGTCCAGCAGCCCCATAGTGTAACTGTACGTCTCTTTCAAAGTCCCGCGGGAAGGCTTGGCGTTAATGTCGAAATTATCCACTTCAGGGATTCCCGGCAGGTCTTCAGCCTCGTCCCATGGCTGGCAATAATTCCTTATCAGGTTATAATACACGATGCCTTTCATGGCGTACGCCGCTGAAACACATCCATTTGCGATATCTGTATCACGACCACTAAGATTCTCGATAACGATATTGCAGTCCCTCACGATTTCCCAGGCATCCTCATATTTGCTCTGCATCGTGTTGATATCTTCACCGGAGTACAGAATCAGCGTACCCGCCTTTATGTTCGCATCCAGATTGTCAGCGTAACCTTCCGTGCGCGCAATCACATCCATGTTGCCGATGACGAACTCGTCTTCGCCGCCCTCGATATCACGTAACCTGTTGTGAATGATGGCCGCGAACTCCTCGTCCGTCTTCGGAATCACCTCGCCCTGAGGCTGAACGCTCAGCCAGTTCCCGCACCCGCAAAGGACCAGAATGGTCAGGGCCAATGCCAATGTATCTATTTTTCTCATATTGTCCTCCTTATAAATTAGAAGTCCACGTTCATTCCGGCAGATACGCTTCTTGTGGTAGGATATGTAGCCCCGGGAATCTCCGGATCCATGCCGTCATATTTCGTGAAAGTGAAGAAATTATTCAATGCCACATTGAAACTTACGCCTCTGAGTCTGATGGCTTTCGCCGCGTTTCTCGGCAAAGAATATGAGAGTATTATCGACTTGATTCTCAAATATGAGTTATTCTTCAGGTAAATGGCATCCACGATACTGTAATCCATTGGATTTGAATTGAAAAAGCCATACTTGGCATCATAATAGTCATATATCCTCGGATACTTCACCCCGGTAGTGTTGGCAGTCGTCCAACGGTTCACCCTGTCTTTCGCAACGTTCAGGTGGTTGCCGTACAAATCGCTGAAATATGACTGTACGATTTCCGTGCTGACCTCGTTATGCTTTGTATTGGAATAACTTGCAGGGTATGAGAACTTCTCGTATGTCTTCGAACCGAATGAATATACTCCACTGATACTCAGACGCAACTGCTTCCAGGATGCACTGATGTTGAAACCTCCTGTGTAAGGAGCGATAGTGGTTCCAAGATAGTAACGATAGTTGTCCGGCTTGTTCAAATCTGTAGCCGTAGTCACATTCGCATCCGGTCTCAGCTGGAACTCATATAGTCCTGTATCTCTCGAAATGCCTGTTACTTTACCGCTCATAATGGCGCCGGTCGGATAACCTTCTACGTAACGGTCTTTCGAATTGATGCCACTTGAAGTGGACGGCTTGTATTTCAACACTTTATTATAGTTGTATGCGAAGTTCACCGAAGCGCTCAGAGTCCAGTCTTTGCTCTGGATAATCTTACCGTTGAGAGTTACCTCAGCTCCGCTGTTCATGATGTCGGCAGAGTTGAAATAAACATAGGTAAAACCAGTCGTGCTCTGAACTTGTGAAGATGTAACCACGTCAGTACTAAGACGATAGTAATACTCAGCATTGACATTGACCCTATCCTTCCAGAAACCCATGTCGAGACCGACCTTCGAGTCGCTGGTCTTTTCCCAACCGAGATTCGGGTTCGGGGCCGACGGGATGGTGCCGAGGTTGAAGGTATTCTCGCCGAAATAGCGGTACTGCTGCTGGAGGTACTCCATGACGAGCAGGTGCGAAGTGCTGGTGTTCACGTCGCCGGTGAATCCGTAAGCGGCTCTCAAGGTGGCGTGGGACAATGCAGGTATGCCTCTCTTCACCCATTTTTCTTCCCCGAAATGCCAAGCTGCGCCTGCGCTCCAAGTCGGGTTGAACTGCTTGTTGCTGCCGAAATTCGAGCTTCCGTCCGTTCTGAAAGATCCGTTCAGGACAATGCTCTTACCCAAGTAGTAATCGGCTGATGCATAGAACGATGCATATCTCGTTTCGGAGAAATATTCACCATTCAGGCGTTCCACTTCGTTAAGCCATTCGTCCGTAGGGCCACTGATAGGCGGCAGTGATGTGGTGCCTGTGGACGGGTCATAGTTATATCTCTTGGTGAAAATCGTATTGGAAGTCGAGCCTCTGAGTTCCGCTCCGGCCAGAAGGTTCAGAGTGTGCTTTTCCCCGAACGTCTTGTTGAACGAAAAATGTCCGCGCACGACGTAACTGTTTCTGTTAGTGCGGTTTTGCGAGATATTTCCATACAGGTTCGTCTGTGACCTGTCATCACTTCCGAGTCTGTCCCTGAATGCGGAGTATGAGTTCTTGTCCACCACTTTATCTGTGGAATTATTTGCAAATGAATAAGATGCAAGTCCCACGAAATGCAGAGGCTCAGCGATTCTGAAGTCCAATTGCGTACGGAAAGTTCCGTTGGTGTTGGCGGTCTTGGAATAGTTCGAATTCAGCTCACGAAGAATGTTGAATCCGCTTTTAGGCATCACCTGTTCCACGCCGCGACCGTTGTAATAGCCGAGCGTAAACCACGTATTGTCAGCCGCATAGCTGCCGTCCGCGTTATAAGCCCGCTCGTAAGGGTTCGAAAAATAAGCGTAGAAGAACGGATCCACGAGCGAGTAAGGCATCTTCGATTCCTGCCGGGCCGCCTCCAAGCCGATGTCCACGCGAGCCCATTCGGTCGGGGTCAATGTCATTTTGGCGTTGATGTTGTAGCGCCGGTAGTTGTTGTGGATGAGCATTCCGTTCTCATCGTTGAGGCCAAGCGCCACATAATATGTGCTCTTGTCTGAACCTCCGCTTGCCGACAGGTGATGTCCCTGTGAAAAAGCATTTCTGAACAGCAAGTCATACCAGTTAGTATCGACTGCTTTAAGTGATTCTATATAAGCATTTTGCGCTTCGATATTTCCTTTCATGGAAGCGAAGTCGCCAGCTCCGGAGCGTATCTGTCCCACGATACCGACCACCGGATAAACTACAGTGTTGTCCGTCAGGGACTGTGCATATCTGGCAGCGGAAAACTCGTTCCACAGTTCGTCTTCCCATGCGAGTTTCTCGCCGGAATTCATCAGGCTGAGGTCCTGTCCCGGTTTGAAGGACCAAGTGAACGTGTTGTTGTAACTCACTTTCATCTTACCGGATTCACCTTTTTTCGTGGTAACGACGATGACTCCGTTGGCTGCGCGAGAACCATATATGGCAGCTGCTGCGGCATCTTTCAGAATCGTAATACTCTCAATATCATTAGGATTAATGTTTCCGATTCCGTTTACGAAGATGTTGTCGAATCCGCCTGTAGCCAGCTGTTCTTTACTGAGTGACGGGGAGTCGCTCTGCATAGGGACACCGTCCACGACCCAGAGCGGTGCGCTTGTTCCTGTGATATTGTTGGATCCTCGTATTGTAATCTTGGATTGTGTACCCGGCTGCCCGGAAAGAGATTTGATGCTGACACCGGCCACTTCACCCTGCATCAGGGCATCGACAGATGATATCGCCTTGGCTTCGAATTTATCGGCATTGAGCACGGCCACAGAACCGGTGATTCGCTTTACCGAAGTTTGTGCATATCCGGTCACCACCACCTGGTCCAACTGGTTGTTTTCCCATTCGAGAATGATTTTTACGTCCTCTGTTTTGCCGGGTATCAAGCTATAAATCAGCTCTTTCATTCCGACAGAAGAAACTTTTACGGTCTTTGCTGAAGCAGGAAGTGTCATGCTGAAGTTACCGTCGATGTCTGTCGTGGTGCCTAAGGTGTTCTTTTCTACGCAGACGATACCGGCACCGATTACCGGAGCTCCATCGGAGTCGATAATTTTTCCGGAAAGCTTAATTCCTTGTGGTGCTGCGCGTGAAGATTTTTCGGTGTAAGACTGGCCGTACGTTTCTATGACGGCCAGTACCTGCACCATCATAATAAGAAGACATAATGTGTAAGCTCGTTTATTCATGTGTTTTATATTTTCAGGTTAATGACTCAAGCCCGAGCACATGCTAAAGTCTGTGACGCAGCGAAGATTTTGGCTTATAATGTCTCCGACTACGCTAACATACTAGCTATAAGCTAACTGCGTATGTGAATACCTTCGGAGCTCATCTCTTCCAGAGCTTTCTTATGCCCCGCGGCATCCACGTATGCCAAACAGTCACTAAGCAAAACTACATTAAATCCTGCTCTTTTCAAATCTTCGCAGGTATTTTTTACACAAAATTCTGTAGCGATACCGCAAACGAACACGTTTTCAGGCTCCAACATGGAGATAACCTCACCCAATGACTGTCCGGCAGCATTGACCCCATCAAATCCGGAATACTGCTCGACAGCAGGGTCGCAGCCCTTGTCGAAGGTCAGATCCTCATCGACATACGGCTGGAGCTTCTCATCGATTTCGCCTCCGCGGGTTCCGGCGACGCAATGCACCGGCCAAGTTCCTCCGAACTCCCGGAAAGAAGAGTGGTTCGCAGGATGGTGGTCGCGTATGAAAAGCAGCGGAAGGTCCTCATCTCTGGTCTTTTGGATGAATTGCAGGGTATTATCCACTGCGTTGTCGGCGTTGGCACAGGCGAGGCTGCCGTCGATGAAGTCGTGGAGCATATCCACGATGACAAGCACTGAATCGTTAATCATATATCAGTCGATCTTGAAATTGTTTATCTCTTGAACCAATTTGGTAAGTATCTCATTCTTAAGGTTATACAACTCGTCAGAAATATCCACCTTATAATAATGCGGATTTATCAGACGGCGCTCTGAAGGACTGAAATGATGGAGAGTCTCCTCATAAAAGGCCTTTTTTTCCATCAATGTCCTTACGGGCGCGCATCTTTTTCCGTTTTCTATCACAGGAATCTGGAGTGTTCTCCACTGGTATGTTCCCTCGTCGAAAGTCTTGAACTTGTATCTGTCGTATTCATCCTTGATAGTGAATGACTTGCCATGCTCGATATCGAGGCTCAGGGCATCACCGCGGAGGCAGGTCACGTCAGCTTTGAAAACATCTCCGAACTCCGGATCATGCTTCATAAGTCGATAGGTGATTTGGAATCCTGGGTTGATGAGTTTCACTCTGTCCTCTGATTTTTTCAACACCGGTTCGCCGTCGATCTGAACGAGTTTGTAGACGTTTCCGAAACATGGTGCCGACTTACTTGTAGCGATGGCGTCACCCACACCATAGGAATCGATTTTCGCTCCCTGTCTCTCCAAATCCGAAATGAGGTATTCATCCAATGAATTGGTGGCGAATATCTTACACTTAAGCAGCCCGTGATCGTCCAGAATCTTTCTGACTTCTGCAGAAAGATATGCGAGGTCTCCGCTGTCGAGCCTGATACCATATCCATAAGGATAGTTGTCATCAATGCCGTTTTCCCTGAATGACCGGATCGCGTTCAAGACTCCGCACCTGAGAGTATCGTATGTGTCAATGAGAAGGATCAGGTTTTCTCCTCTATGTGTATTTATGTAGTCGCAGAACGCCTTGTGCTCGCCTTCGACTGTGCTTCCGTAAGAAGTGACGAAGCTATGGGCCATGGTGCCTGTGGACGGAACGCCGTTCAATACTCCTGTCAGAATATTGGAAGTGCTTGCACATCCGGCGATTATGGCAGCTTTGGCACCATAGACTGCTGCCCATGGTCCGTGAGCTCTTCTGGAACCGAATTCGCTTACAGGCTTGTCCGTGGAGCGGCATACTCTGGATGCTTTCGTGGCCACTGCCATCTGATGGTTCATAATGCAAAGCATCGGAGTTTCAAGGACTTGCGCCTGGATAAGAGGAGCTTCCACTGTGATAATAGGCTGATTCGGGAATGCTATTTCACCTTCCCTCATGGCATATACATTACCGGTGAACTTCATGCCTGCCAGATAATGTCTGAACTCGGCGTAAGCGTCACCCGGAAGGAACTTCTCGAAGAACTCCTCCGGCATAGAACCGAGGTTTTCCACCATTTCGATTACCTCATCGGTACCGCTGACCACGGCCCAGTTATTATTCTCCGGAGCCTGTCTGTAAAACAAATTGAAAATTGCGATTTTTTCACCTTTACCGCATTCCATAAACGACTTTCCCATAGTATATTGGTACTTGTCGGAGCAATATGCAAATTCTTTAAATTCCATGGATATGTATATTATCTCATGCTTGTCATTAGCACGTGTTATTCACAAATGTACGAATTGTGACGGAAAATTACTAAATTAGCGGAGATAATTTGGACAACCTTTTAAATAGACTATAAATGTCAGACATACTAAAGCAATTGTTTGAGTCCTATACCGGACAAGAAATGACAGATATCACGGAGTTGAATTCATCCGGAAGCAACAGGCGGTACTTCCGTCTGACTGGCAAATCGGGCATAACTCTGGTCGGTGTCATTGGCCTTAACCTGAAAGAGAATCAGGCTTTCTGCGGCCTGAGCAGGCATTTCTTGGAGAAGGGAATCAAGGTGCCGCGCGTTCTGGCGGTCAGCGACGACGGTATGTCTTACATTCAGGAGGACTTGGGCGACGATTTACTCTATACTGTTGTGGCTCAGGGCCGTGAGAGCGGTGAGTACTCTTCTTATGAGAGGTCGATTCTCCGCCGCACTGTGGAGATGCTTCCGAAAATCCAGTTCAAGGGAGCTGAGGATTTGGATTACAGTATCTGTTTCCCGGAACCGGCTTTCAACGGAAGGATGGTGATGTTCGACCTGAACTATTTCAAGTATTGTTTCTTGAAGGCCACAGGTCTGGAGTTCGATGAGGTCCGTCTTCAGGATGATTTCGAGAAGCTTCACGACGATTTGCTCCGTGATGATTCCAACACTTTCATGTACAGGGATTTCCAGGCACGCAACGTGATGATAAAGGATGGAGAGCCGTATTTCATAGATTTCCAGGGAGGCCGCCGCGGACCTATATATTATGACGTGGCGTCATTTATCTGGCAGGCCAGGTCGCGTTACCCCGAGGACTTGAAGAATGAGCTCGTCGAGACATATCTGCGTTCTTTGAGAGGTTATCTCCCAGACGTGGATGAAAAGGAGTTCCGCGAGCGCCTTAGACTTTTCGTTCTTTTCCGCACATTGCAAGTTCTTGGTGCTTACGGATTTAGGGGTTACTTCGAAAAGAAGCCTCACTTCCTGGCAAGTGTTCCATACGCCATCGATAATTTGAGACGTATGCTTCAGACGCCGTTCGAAAGGTATCCATACTTAACGGAAGTTCTCACGAAACTTACCGAGATGCAGCAGTTCTATGAGACTGCGGAGGACAGGCGTCTCCAGGTGAAAATTTTCAGCTTCGCATATAAGAAAGGTATTCCATCCGACCAGTCCGGAAACGGAGGCGGTTATGTATTCGATTGTAGGTCAGTGAATAACCCTGGTAAATACGAATATTACAGGCAGTTTACCGGCATGGATAAAGAGGTCATAAAGTTCCTGGAGGATGACGGAGAGATTATCACTTTCCTGGACCACGTCTACTCGCTTGTGGATGCCCATGTGAAGCGCTTCATAGAGAGGAAGTTCACTCATCTCCAGGTTTGCTTCGGCTGTACCGGAGGTCAACACCGTTCTGTTTATTGTGCTGAGCATCTTGCTGCTCACCTGGTCAGAAAGTTCGATATCCGTGTTTCCGTAACGCATCGTGAGCTGGATATCGAGAAAATCATGTAGTGTTTTAGAATTTTACACTCCGATGAAGGCGATGATATTCGCGGCCGGTCTGGGGACAAGACTGAAGCCGCTTACCGACAGCATTCCTAAAGCATTGGCCCCTGTAGCAGGGCATACGCTTCTGTATCATGTACTTATGCGTCTCCGGGATTCAGGTATCGACGAGTTTGTGATTAATGTTCATCATTTCGCCGACAAGGTTATCGATTATGTGCATGGCACTCCGGAGCTCGCCGCGATGAATATTAAGTTTTCCGACGAGCGTGATCTCCTGCGCAACACAGGAGGTGGTATCCGTTATGCCAGACCGTTACTCGGCGGTGATCATTTTCTCATTCATAATGTGGATATTATTTCCGACCTGGATATCGGCTGGTTCGAGTCGGAAATCCGCCCCGATGCCATGTCGACGCTTCTGGTGAGTCAACGCAAGACGCAGCGTTATTTCTTGTTCGACGAAAATATGCGTCTCCAGGGCTGGACGAATCTGGCCACCGGTGCAGTCAAGACGCCATTCCGCAATCTCGATCCGAGCCGTTGCCACATGGGGGCTTTCGCCGGGATCCACCTGCCGTCGCACACTATCTTCGAAGCCTTCGACGCGATCGATGCCGCTCCGGCCGCCTACCCGCTCTACGATGAGTCCGGAACTATAATACCCGGCTCGCAAGATGTTTTAGGTCAATGCTTTTCTGTCGTGGATTTTTATCTCCGCGCCGCTGCCAAGTACCCTATCTACGGGAAAGAGCCATCTCACCTGACCCTAATCGACGCCGGCAAGCCCGAAACCCTATCCCAGGCCGAAACTTTTCTCTCAGGCGGCCGATAGCTATCCCATTGTTGCTGCCTGCCTCAGTGCCCGTTCATACAAGTGCTTAGCAATTCGCTCCCTGGGCACCGCCGGAAGGCAGCTTGCGTCACATGTATTTTGTCACGATGGGTATCAGCGAAGTCGGGAATTTGGTGTAAAAAAGTACCTCTTTTTACACCATATTCATTGTTTCGAGCCGCGGGATGGATGCTCCCTGCGGGACTTGTCGCCCTCGACACTAGAGGGAGGGTGCCCGCGACAGCGGGAGGGCCTGGTCCTGCAGGGAGCATCCATTCCGCGGCCCCACGCCATTTATCTATGTAACCACAGCGCGCCGCCGGCACATGCGACCGGTGCGGCGATTACTTCATACTGAACGAAACCACGTCGCAGTTACCCTGTGGAGAATTGAGAGGAATCTCGTTAAGCCTCTTGGTGAAGATGTACAAGTACGCGAGAAATACCACTGCTATCACGCAATACGCCCAGACCGGCATGATGTCTAACCATGTATCAGCATCTTTCAGAGAATCGATATTTCCGGCTATGAGCGCTATCGTATTGTTAGTGAAATGCATAAGCATCGTAAGCTTCAGAGATCCCGTCCTGTAATATACATAACCGAACAAGCAGCCGAGACCGAAAGCCGGCACAGCCTGCCAAGGATTCATGTGAATCAAGGCGAAGAACGCTGCCGAAATCACTATCGCCCAGACCGGCTTCATGCCATTTCGTGGAGTTCCGTCAGCACCTGGACGCCTGCGATAATTCAGAAGACCACGAAGTACCATGCCGCGGCAGAGCCACTCCTCGAAAAACGGCGCCATAAGGGACACGCAGATGAAATTGATAATCACATTGCCCTGAGTCATCCCCTTAAGAGTCGACTCCAGCCATTCCGGCATCGGCGGCATCTGAGAATTGATGATATCCATGAGAAAAGACATGGCCACAGTCGCCAGCATCACCATAACAGCCAACAATAAACCGGACTTGCCGAAATGCTCCGAACTGTCCATACTGCGGCCATCGTCGAACATCATATTCCGCTGACTCCTGACACTCGCATAAATCATCGGCGGAATAAACATGATAGGATATGCCACCAGAGTGGTAAGATCGCTGGACATCGACATGCCAGGAATCAACATAAGGCATAGCACCACAGCATTTCCGAACAACGCTCCCGCAAGCAAGAACAGCAAAAGCGAGAACATCTCTATCGGATTCGGAATAAAATAAAGATAATTCGACAGAACGTCGTAATTACGAATCTTTCTTGTTGACATCTGAGTAACCTTCAAAAAAACCGCATCATCCGCAAGCGCGCTCCGTCTTCGGAAAACATTCGCCTGATCTGAGGCAGTTTGTCATGTTTGTATTAATAAAAAAGGCGGCCCGAAGACCGCCATAAAATTACTTGTTATAAAGCGGAGAAGGATAAACACCCTTGTCGGCAAGTTCCTTGAACTTCGCTACAACACCAGGACGATCCTCCTTGTAAGTTACGCCAAACCAGTGAGATGGGGTAGAAAGAACATCACACTTCGCCTCGCCGGACTTGATCATAGTATCCACAGCGAAAGGAATATAGAACTCCTTCTTCAGCTCCTGAGAATACTTCTGGAGGAACTCTGTGAAGATCTTCTCACTTCTCTCGAAATAATCAGGAGTGAAACCCCACATATTCATGGAGCAGAGATTATCAGCAACAAGCTCCACATGAGTCTGGCCTGAAACAGAATTATCTCCGTAAACCTTACCGTCAGCCTCCTTCGCGATATTCAGATGCTCCACGATATCAGTCAAATGCTGCTCCTTGTCGTAAGCGCAGATACCTCTGGAAACACTGCCTGACTCAGAAAGAGTATGATCGAGCTCGAAACCAACTATACTATAGACACCAGTACTGCTTTCGTGAGCGCGAAGCCAATCTCCGAGAATCTTGAAAGACTCCTTGCCATAGAAATCATCACCATTGATCACCGCAAAAGGCTCATGAATGACATCTTTCGCCATAAGAACTGCGTGTGCTGTTCCCCAAGGTTTCTGTCTCTCCGGGTTCAATGTGAACTCAGCAGGAATCTTGTTAAGCTCCTGAGTTACAAACTGGAACTGAAGAGGCTCTCCGTCGAGGCACTTCACATGGCTGTATTTCTCTTTTACGGTCTGTTCAAACTGCTCCTTAAAGTACTCGCGTACAATGTAAACGACCTTGCCGAATCCAGCTTGTACTGCGTCATAAATAGAATAATCGATAATAGTCTCGCCGTTAGGACCGAGACCGTCCATTTGCTTGAGTCCGCCATAGCGGCTGCCCATACCGGCAGCAAGGACGAGTAATGTTGGTTTCATTATTTATTATGTATTTAAGTTGTGTCACAAAGTTAACTAAAATTGCTCATAAAGTGCTAAATTTGTGAGAAAACAATTTTTTATCATGGGCAAAATTCGTGAAATGTGGAACGGACCTCATCGGTCATTCATAAGGTATGCCACCTTCGCCACCGGCTTGTTTCTTCTCATAGTCGGTTTCTTCGGTGAAGACAACCTCGTACGCTGGGCCAAAGCCGGAATAGAACTCCGTCAGCAGCAGCGTCAGATCGAATTCTACAAAACCGAAATCGCCGACATGGAAAAACGCCTGCAGAAACTATCTACAGACGTTGACTCCCTCGAAGAATTTGCCCGTTACAGATTCCACTTCGCCGCACCTGATGACGACGTGTATCTTCTCGGCACTCCTGAATATGAAAAAACAAGAGATAACTAACTCCTCTTCTTCTTGAAAAACTCCGAAACTAAAGTTCCGCACTCTTCTGCCAGAACACCCGCTTCCACCTCCGTCTTAGGATGAAGAAGCGATGGTGAAAACATCGAAAACCCCCTTTTCGGGTCGATGGCCCCGTACACGATTCTTCCTATCTGTGACCAGGCGGAAGCGGCAGCGCACATGGGACACGGCTCTACCGTAACATACAATGTGCAATCATTCAGATACTTCCCGCCCATGGCCTCCGTCGCCGCAGTAATGGCTATCATCTCAGCGTGTGCAGTAGGGTCATGCAACCTCTCGGTCATATTGTGCCCCTTGGCGATAACCCTGCCTGCGAACGTAATGACCGCCCCGATAGGAATCTCATCCTCGTCCTCCGCCATGTGAGCCTCACGGAGAGCCTCCCTCATGAACTTTTCGTCGAGCTCCGTCATATTAGTCTCTTCTTGCGATACCTATATAGTAAAGCAAAGTGGCGAGCGAGCTGATTGCGGCTATCACATAAGTATAAGCAGCCCACTTGAGAGCGTCGATAGCCATCGGCCTGGTCTCGTAATCAGTGATTCCGGCATTGTCCAACCACTTCACGGCACGTGCACTCGCATTGATCTCTACCGGCAAAGTCACGAAACTGAACAGCGTCGTCATCGCGAATAAAGCGATTCCTATCCAGAGCAATGTCGGGAATGTCTTAATCATCAACATTCCGAGAAGCAAAATCCACTGTACGGTATTGTTCGCAAACGAAACGACAGGGACCAGAGCAGAACGGAGCTTCAGCGGAGCATAACCCACAGCGTGCTGGACCACATGACCGCACTCATGGGCAGCCACCGCAGCCGCAGCTACGGAAGACCCATAATAAACCTTTTTGCTGAGGTTTACAGTCTTGGTAGACGGATTATAATGATCCGTCAGCGTGCCCTCGATACACTCTACCTTTACATCAGTTATTCCATTATCCTGCATCATCTTACGTGCTATATCCGCACCTGTGTAACCATACTTTAGCGATACTTTGGAATATTTTGCGAATTTACCCTGCAAGGTGCTCTGAATTACAACACCCGCAAGCATTACAATTATAAAAAGTCCCCAATAACCCATAGTTTTGTAAATGTTTAAAAAATCCTCAGTATAGAATCAAATTCTGCACCAGCGCAAATATAACACGATAAATATTCCCTCTGTCAGTTAATTTTGGTATTTTTGCACCGCGAAAAAAGAAATAACGGACATTCCGGACAAGAATTTAGTCATGTTGAAAGAAAACGACTTTTCACGACTCGAACTGAAACTCAGCGCATGCCGTGACAACTATAGATATTTCCGCAGCCTCCTGGAGCCATCCACCAAGCTGCTTGTTTTGGTAAAGGCCAATGCCTATGGACATGGAGCTGTCGAATTTGCTTCCATGATGCAGAGAGAAGGCGCTGATTATCTGGCCGTTGCATACCCGATCGAAGGCATTGAACTAAGAAAATCAGGTATCAGCCTTCCTATATTGGTCCTCACTGCAGGGACAGATTACTATAACGAAATCATTGACAGCAGACTCGAGCCGGGCATCCCGAACCTTTACTCGCTGAAAATCCTCTGCGGAATACTGGAAAAACGCGGAATCACAGACTTTCCCGTCCATATCAAGCTCGACACCGGCATGCACCGACTCGGTTTCATGACAAGCGAACTGGATGAACTGACATCGTTCCTGAAGACCTGCAAATTTGTCAGAGTGAAATCCATCTACTCGCACCTCGCTGCCGCCGAAGACCCGCAATCCGACGACTTCACCCTCGGCCAGATAAAAATGTTCGAGGCCAATGCTGAAAGAATCGTGGAGGAAATAGGTTATCGGCCAATGCTTCACGTACTTAACTCGGCAGGCATAGAAAGATTCCCTAAATACCAGCACGACATGGTTCGTCTGGGAATCGGCATCTACGGTATCAGTGCAAAACCCGACTTGAAACTCTCACCGGTGGCTTCACTCAAGTGTAAAATATTGCAGATTAAGGCATTGAGCCCTGAAGATGGAACCATAGGATATGGAAGGCATGGAAAGATAGCACCGGAAGGTACAGTAATCGCCACCATCCCTGTGGGCTATGCGGACGGTATCGACAGACACCTCGGATGTGGCCACGCCTCATTCTCCCTGAACGGACACAGAGTTCCTACCATAGGAAACATCTGTATGGACATGTGTATGCTGGACATCACCGGTGTAGACGCAAAAGTCGGAGACACGGTCACCATTTTCGGTGATGATCCGACTGTCTCCGAACTTGCAGATATCCTGGGAACTATTCCTTACGAGATCATGACCAGCATCCCTCGTAGAATAGACCGTGAAATAATCAGATAATAATAAATTACAACATCATCGAGTGACGTACCCTCGCAGCCTCTTCCTCTCCTTTCAGATGAGCGAGGATGGCGAGGCCGAACTCGACCGCACAACCTGCTCCGCGTCCTGTGATAAGATTACCATCACTTACGGCAGGTTTCTGCTCATATATGCCGCCTCTTGCTATAGGAGCATCCTCGAATCCGTCGAAACAAGTGAAATGCTTTCCGCTCAGGCTCGGCAGCTGTGAAACCACAAGGCCCGGCGCTGCGCAAATCGCCGCAACTGTGCCTCCTTCAGCGTAATGCAACCTCATGAAGTTTATAAGTTCCGGACTCTGGGCGAGGTTCTTGGTGCCGGGCATTCCTCCGGGGAAAATGATGGCATCCTTCACGTCCGTGCCGTCGAACTCCACATTGGCCTTGAACTCGCCATAGGTAAGGTCAGCCTGAACTGTAACCTTATGAGAACTGGTCACGAACTTGTCCTTGTGGATGGAAACGGTCTTTACATCCACGCCTCCTCTTCTGAGAACATCCAGTGTGGCAAGAGCTTCGATATCCTCGAACCCGTTTGCCAGGAAAATATATACGCCTTTCATAATCTGATATGTAAAAAACTTTATACCAATAACATAAGTGCCGATGTGTACAGAACGAACATCTGGAAAGAGAGCCTGCTTCTCGTGTCGGAATCCAGCATCACCTCAGTGCTTTCTTTCTTTACGATTTTATCCAATGTCTTTTTCTTCGGCAGATTCCTGAACGCCCACTTGGTGATGAGATTACCATCGTTAAAATATACTGCTCCTCCATTCGACCGGTTCAGCGATATAAGTGTTTTGAAATCAGAATAATACACCGAAGTAAGCAACGGCATTGACCTGTCCGGAGAAAGCTTGGAGGCTGCGATGATTGCGGAGAAATCTTCCGGGGTGCAGGCGGCGAGCAGGAGCGGCTTGAATCCGGCAGTTCCGGCCTCCGACAGCAAATCGGCGATTTTACCCCAGCCCTCAGCCTTCATCTTGGACGGCTCCGGCACAGAAACCGCGAGAACTATTCCGTCAGCGGCGAGCGAATCGCGATACTCGCCGGACACATCCTTGAACGACAGTTTCGGATAATCTGTCTCGTCGATATTTATCTGTCTTTTTATCGTCTTCGTCTCCACATAAGTCCAGGTGGAATCTGGTAACTTGTTGAGAGTGAACACTCCCGTCTTGCCGTTCTTCTCGTAGATAAACGTCGAGACATACTCGTCTTCCTCGACGCCGTTTGCAGGCACGGCCGCCTCGATCATCGAAGAATAGTTGAACGGCGTGAGTTCGAGCAACGGTATGAACATCAGCGAATAAACCGCGAAGAACAGCACCGCGACGCTGACCATGATGAACGAAACATATTTGCGCTTCTGCGGTATCCCGAAATGCTTATACGGGAAGAACGCCGCGAAAATCAGCGCGCAAAGTATCAAGTTCTTTACAAGTGTCTGTCCGTGAGTGAGATGAATCGCCTCGCCGAAGCAGCCGCAATCCATCGCCGGATTAAAAATCCACAGTATGAAAGTGAGAATCGTGAACCCGCCGGTGAGGAAAGTCGCCACCCAGGCCGTGAGCGCGCGGAACACCCCTGTGATGAGGCAGATTCCTGTCAATGTCTCCACGAGTGCGAAGGTCTCTCCGATGACTTCCGCCGCCGGTCTGAGAAATCCGGTATGGAAAAAGTTTAAATATTCGTTTATTATCAATGCCGTTCCTACAGGGTCCATGAGTTTCAGGACGCCGGCGCCGAAGAATACAAATCCGAGAATGACTGCGCAGAGCCGTCTCGCTTTCATGCTGATTTCCTTAATCATAGGCCCAAGTGTTCATTCACGACTTTTCTCACTGCGTCTGAAATGACATCAGGAGGTAACATGGAACCGTCTTCTGCGCTGCAGTCTATACGGATGAACTCCGGATCTGTTTCACACTGACGCAGATACACTTCGCGGACCTTCTTCTGGAACTCGATGTCAGCTTCATGGATGTCGCTATGCCCTTCCAGATAATCCCTGTCATTTCCTCCGCGCGGAGACTCCAACTTCTTCTCCACGAATCCGATAGGGACGTCGAGGAAAATGTTCAGGTCAGGTTTCGGGAGACCGAACTCGTTATACTCCGTATCGAAAATCCATTGGCGAAGCTCCTCACGCTCAGCAGGATCCGGCATCTTCGCGCATTGGTACGCGATGTTCGAATACACATATCTGTCCAACAGCACGGCACCGCCTTCATTCAGAGTTTTCCACATCTCGGGAGCAGCCCTGTGCCTGTCCTCGGCATAAAGAAGGGCCACAAGCTGCGGATGCACAGCATCTATGGCGCCGAATCCGCCACGCAAAAACTTGCCTATGAGTTCCCCGTAGACAGGGGAGTCATACCTCGGAAAATGAATATATTCCAGATTCTCAAATCTGGTCTGAAGATATGTGCGGAGTCTTTTTACCTGTGTGGATTTTCCTGATCCGTCCAGGCCTTCAAGTACGACTAGCATCGCTTTTCAATGGTTTTGGTCTGATGACTACAAATATAATAAAATTATTCCAACGTGCGGTAGAGTTCCACGGTTCGTACGGCCTCTGCCACATCATGCACGCGGAGGATGTCCGCTCCCTCGCAGAGTGATTTGTAATGAAGCACCTGTGTGGCAGGCAACGCCTCTTCCGGTGTTATGCCGAACTTTCTGTAAATCATACTTTTGCGAGATATGCCCACAAGAATCCTCTTGCCCAGAGACTTGAATTTCGACAGGCCACGCATAAGCTGATAGTTCTGGTCTATGGTCTTCGCGAAGCCGAATCCCGGGTCGAGAATCCAGTCGGAAATCCCTGCCGCCTCAGCCAGAACGGAGAACTTTCTGAAATAACCTAAAAGGTCTTCCGTCACATCATTATATTCCGTCAGGCTCTGCATGGTGAACGGGTTACCCCTCATGTGCATGGCCACGAACGGCAGCCCGAGTTCGCCCACAGTACGGAGCATCTCCCCCGGGACACCGGCATTGACCTCACCCTCCCGGAACTGCGTCGGGTCGGTCCCGGCAGGCATTCCCGTTCCGGCCGTCACATCGTTCACAATGAACTGACCTATAGCCTCATACACCTTGCGCACGATGGACGGCCAATAGGTGTCGATCGAAATTTTGGTATCCGGCAGCTCCTTCCGGATGGCCTTCAACGCCGGTCCGAGCCTGCGCCACTCCTCCTCCTCGCCGACCGCTTCCGAACCCTGGCGGGTCGAACACGCGCCGATATCCAAAATTGTGGCCCCTTCTTCGACCATCCCGCATGCGCGCTTCAGGATTATGTCAATGTTGGGGGCTCCGGTGGAATCCAGGCATCTGCTGGCTGCATAATACGAGTTGTCAGTGATGTTTATGATACCCATCACGTCGATTGTTCTGCTGTCTTTCATGTATGCGTTATTTAAGTCAGGAATCATTTCCGTATACAAACATAGAAAAAAATCCGTACATTTGTATTTTCTATAAACGAAACATTTAAAATAATGGACACTCATTCATTGTTGGCTGTGTCTCCAGTAGACGGCCGCTACGCTTCCAAATCTGAACCTCTCAGGGCGTATTTCAGCGAATTTGCCCTTATAAGATACCGTATCCGTGTGGAGATCGAGTATTTTATCGCGCTTTGCGAAATACCTCTGCCTCAGCTCGCTGACGTGGATCATGAAAAGTTCAGCATGATGCGTGACATCTATCTGAATCTCACACCGGAACAGGCCATGGAGGTGAAGGAAATCGAGAAAACCACGAATCACGACGTGAAGGCTGTGGAATATTTCATCAAGAGACATTTCCATGAGATGGGACTCGACAAGTGGTCTGAGTTTGTTCATTTCGGCCTTACTTCACAGGATATTAACAACACATCGCAGCCGCTGATGCTGAAAGAGGCGATGGAACATGTGTATATGCCTGCATTGCACGAAGTTCTAAGTCTTATCTCAGAGATGGCGGAAAAATGGTCCGATGTCCCGATGCTTGCGAAGACACATGGGCAGCCTGCCTCACCTACCCGCTTGGGCAAGGAGTTCAAGGTATATCAGGTGAGAATCGAGGAGCAGCTCAGACAGTTCTCCCAGCTTACTTATCCTGCCAAGTTCGGCGGCGCGACAGGTAACATGAACGCCCACAAAGTGGCATACCCGCATGTCGACTGGATTTCCTTTGGCGAAAATTTCGTGGCTTCACTCGGACTGAAGAGGTCTTTCCCTACTACACAGATAGAGCATTACGATAACCTCGCTGCCATATTCGACTGTCTCAGAAGGATCAACACCATCCTCATCGACTTCAGCAGGGATATCTGGACATATATCTCCATGGAATATTTCAAGCAGAAGGTGAACAAGAACGAAGTCGGTTCTTCTGCCATGCCTCACAAGGTGAACCCTATCGATTTCGAGAACGCCGAAGGAAACTTGGGAATGGCAGACGCCATCTTCACTTTCCTCTCCATGAAACTTCCTATCTCACGCCTTCAGAGAGACTTGACGGACTCTACAGTGTTGAGGAACGTGGGAGTGCCTGTGGCTCATGGACTTATCGCCTTCGCTTCACTTACGAAGGGACTTGGAAAACTGATTCTTAACGAAGAGGCTATCCAGGCTGACCTTCACAGGAACTGGGCTGTAGTGGCAGAAGCTATCCAGACAGTGCTCAGAAGAGAAGGATATCCTAATCCTTATGAGACGCTTAAAGCCCTTACCCGTACAGGTAGCGTCATAGATGAAAACACCATCGAGACATTCATTAATGGTCTGGATGTGAACGAACAAGTAAAAGAAGAACTCCGCACCATTACCCCATGGAGCTACACAGGGTTTTAGTCCGAGGCTGATATGAGGAGCATTTTCAGGAAACTTTCCAAGATATGGCTGCCGGCATTGGTGGTCAGCGCTGTGGCGGCTCATGGCCTGGCCGCAGATCTCAACCGTGCCGGTGATGCCGGACTTTTTTCACGTCGCGAGGCTTCACCTGAGCAGGATACCGTCATATATCAGAACAATATATATACGAAATTCAGAAGCGAGTTCGACCGTGTGGTAGATACTCTGGGTGGTGACAGCCTTTTCGTGGACAGCGCCGAGGTGGTGCTGACAGCACGCGATACGATGAAAGTTCCTGATTCATTGCGCCTTACAGATCCTTTCAGATATAAATACTATGTGGCCATAAAAGACTCGCTCACCCATGTGATCGTAAGAGATTCACTCAAGCAGGCGGGCGACAGTATCGATTGGCCTAAACTTGATTCCTTATATAAGATAGACTCGACGGAAACTGCCATCAGGAAGTTCAACGCCTGGTATGCGTCTCTGGACAAGGCTGCGCGGAAAAAATATGATTTCGAGCAGAAGATGAAAATCCGCCAGCATCAGATAGACAGCATGCTGGATGCGAAAGACAGCCTCATGGCGATCCGTGACAGTATCCGTGAGAATACTCCGCGTATACTGGAGACCTTCTCTGTGCCTGACTCGATGCAGTACAAACGTATCATCGTGTGGCATAAAGATAAGGGATTCAATGACTTGCATCTGTTTCCGCTGGACACGTCGTATAACTACTATTATAACGACTATCAGTTCATGCGCCAGGATGTGAACGTGTCATATCTCGGTATAGTGGGCTCAGCAGTACAGACTTACGACTTCATGAAACGCAAGAGCGTGGAAGGGGTGTCGTTCTATGAGCCTTATGAGTGTTATTCTTACAGTCCGTATACTATTCCGTTGTACAATACGAAGACTCCTTATACGGAACTGGCATATTGGGGAACGCTGTTCGCAAACGAAGAACGTGCTGAGAATGACCTTCATATCATGACCACGCAGAACTTTTTCCCTGCTTGGAACATGACTCTCGAATATGACAGGGTCGGTGCGAACGGAATGTTGGAAAATGAGACCGTGGACAACAGGACTTTCTCCGCGTCAGTGAACCATCTTGGCAAGCGTTACCAGATGCATGCCGGCTACATATATAATAAGATGTCCAAAAAGGAGAACGGAGGAATTCTGGACAACACCATGATCCGCGATACCACCGTCGGCTCCAGAGACATCGCGACAGCGTTACGTAACGCCAACGCTTCGACATTGATAAAGAAAAATACGGTATTCCTGGATCAGACTTACAGGATTCCTTTCAACTTCATCAACAACCTGAAAGAGAGGAAGATCCTCAAGCGCGAGCAGATTTACAGGGACAGCGTAGTGGCGACCGGCGACAGCCTGGCCATTCTCGCGATGGAGGACTTGCTGGCAGCGAATCAGGCCAAGCGCGACGAAGATGCGGCGAAAGATACATTGAATACGGACATCACGACGGCCTTCATCGGGCATAACAGCGAATATTCCGTATATCGCAAAATCTATGAGGACAATATAGCGGCGAGCGACGAATCTGCGCGTAAATTCTATAATAACGCGTTCTATATTAATCCGTTGGCTTCTCACGATTCCCTCCGAGTCATGAAGTTCGAGAACAAGGTGTTCATAAAACTCCAGCCTTGGGCATCGGATGCCATCGTATCGTCACTGAACGTGGGAATAGGAGACAGACTCCTTAATTACTACATGTTTACGCCGGACAGCTATCTGAAACGCGGCGGCAACACAGTCTGGAACTCGATGTATCTCTACGGCGGCGCCAAGGGCCAGGTGAAAAACTTCTTCCATTGGGACGCCGACGGCTATTACACTTTCCTCGGGAAAGAAATCAATGATGTCGGAATCAGTGCCAATGCCGGTTTCAACATTTATCCGTTCCGTCGTCACCGCAAGAGTCCGATGTCGTTCGATTTCCACTTCGAGACCAGTCTCGACGAGCCGGAATACTATCAGCAGCATTATTTCTCGAATCATTATAAATGGGATAACGATTTCAAGAAGATTTCCAGGACGGAGTTCAGTGGTACATTCAGTGTTCCTCACTGGAACCTCAGCGTGGATGCCGGATGGACATTGATGAAGAATCACGTTTATTATGACGGACTTGCGACAGCGAAACAGAGTGAAAGCCCGGTAAGCATCCTGGGCATCTCGCTGATGAAGAACTTCAAGCTCGCAGGACTGCATTTCGACAACAAGGCGCTTTTCCAGCTGTCTTCAGATGAGGAAGTCATTCCGGTTCCGATGATAGCCCTGAATTGCCGTTGGTACTGGCAGTTCAACGTAGTCAAGAACGTGATGCAGATGCAGATAGGTGCCAATGTGACATATACTTCCAGATGGTATGCTCCAGGATATAGCCCAGCGTTGGGTCTGTTCCATAACCAGAAGGTGGACAAATACGGAGATTGCCCTTATATAGATGCGTTTGTGAATATCCAGTGGAAGAGAGCTTGTGTTTTCGCCAAGTTTGTCAATGCCGGTATGGGCTGGCCGATGGACAGTGCGGACTACTTCAGTGCGCACGGATATATCAGGCCACAGAGAGGATTCAAGCTCGGTGTGTTCTGGCCGTTCTACATCCAGCCTTCCAAGAACAAGCAAGTGTCTGCAGGAAGCTCACTTAGCGGAAGCAGATAGCACTCCCGGTCACGCTACGCGTGATTTATAATAACACTTAAAACCGACGCGAATGAAAGTTCATACGAGGTTGAAAATAGTATTGAGGTATTTGTTGCCCACAATCATCGTGCTTGTGGGTGCGCCTCTCTTGCAGAAATCCATCGATGAAGGCCAGTCTTTCGACGATGATATCCTCAGGTGTGTAATAGCCGTAGATGATTCCAAGACCATGAATTATCCCATCGGCTACAATTATGAGATGCTTAAACTCTACGCCTGGCAGACGGGAAAAGAAACCGACATCTTTCTCGGTGGTGAGGAATACCTGGATTCCCTGAGCAGCGGTGCTGTCGATATTGTGGTGCTTCCGAGCACCGATTCCCTGATATATGACAAGAATTTCTATGCTTCAGCCACGCTTGCTGACAGCTCTTCCTGGATTATCGACGGGAAACTCACGGCTTCGCACAGGGAAATGAACATCTGGCTCTCACATTTTTTTGTTACGGATGAACATAAGAACATAGTGGAGCGTTTCACTCCTGCATATGAGCCTTTCAAGAGAGCGTCTACTGGTCGCAAGTATAAGAATATCAGCCCTTACGATGCACTTATAAGCAAATATGCAGAGGAACTCGGATGGAAACGCGAGATGCTCGCTGCCCTTATCTGGCAGGAATCCAAGTTCCGTATCGAGGCGAAATCCCGCCGTGGCGCTGTGGGGCTTATGCAGATGATGCCGCGCACTGCGAGCCGTTTCGAGGCTGACAATCTTCTGGACCCTGAGGAGAACATCGCCGCTGCGGTGCGTTATCTCTCCCATCTGCAGAGTATGTTCAGGATTTACACGGAGGACCGGACCGAACTGATGAAGTTCACTTTGGCTGCTTACAATGCCGGTGAGGGCCGTATCCGTGATTGTATGAATTATGCAGCATCCATCGGCGCTCCTAATAGAAAATGGTCTGATATCGTGGCAGTTATCCCTGATATGCGTGAGGATTCCATCCTTCAGCAGGATACCGTGAAGCTGGGCAAGTTCAAGGGCTACGAGACCATAAAATATGTCGAGAATATGGTCCGTCTGCGTGATGCCTTCACTTCTATTTCCAAGTGAACTTCTACTGAGCCCTGACGGTCTTCGCCGGGTCGACCGAAGATATGAACAGGCAAGGCAGCGTCAGGAGTATCATTATCAATGCGTAAGAAACGACGTCAGCCGCAATTACCTGGAAGACATTGACATGGACCGGAACGAAATCGAGGAAATAGTTCTCGGGGTTCAGCCGGATCAGGTGCGTGGAATTTTGGACCGCGCAGAAGAGGAAGGCGACAGCGTTGCCGATGAGCATGCCTTTCAGCACGACAGACGAAGATACGCGCAGGAAAACTCCGGCGATCGAGCGGTCGGTCATGCCCATGGATTTCAGGATTCCGATGGTCGAGATGTTGCGGAACAGCATAATCAGCAGCGACGATATCATGTTGAATCCCGCTACCACTGTCATCAATATCAGGATAAACAGCACGTTGAAGTCGATAAGGTCCAGCCAGGAGAAGATTTCCGGGTATTTGTTGAGTGCCGATGAGGCGACTACCGTATCTTCGTCTTCCGGCGTGTAAAGCAGCACTCTGGCTCCGACTTCGTCGCTGATTTCTTTCATCGCGGTCTTGTTTCTCAATTCGTCGTCCACGATGATTTCCAGCGCCGACACGTCTTCCGGACCCCAGCCGTTAAGTCTCTGCATATCAGAGAGTCCGGCGTAGACTATCAGGGCGTTGTCGTTCCCTAAGAGGTCCGGGTAAATGTCTTTTATGCGGAACTGTCTTGCCTTCACCTTTTCTCCTACGAAATATGTGAGCATCTTGTCGCCCTCATGCAGGCTGAGCAGTTCGGCCAACCTCTTGGGAATGGACACGTTGAGGCTGTCGACCGTCCCGTCTTCCACGCCTTTAAATAATACTCCGTGGATATTCTCGCCGTTTTTTATGATGCCTGCCCTGTAGATGGCCGGGCGGATGGACCGGATCCCTTCCAGCGTGTCGAGCACCGGCAGAAAACCCGGGTGACGTCGGATGGGCGAATTTTCATTCACAATATTAAGGTCGGGAGCCGTGAGCTGGATGTCGCCTGAAATGGAGGCGATGCCGTCGCGCAGTTCCTTCCGGAATCCCGAGGAAATCGCCACCGCGATGATGATGATGAAGGATGCGACGGCTGTCGTGGCCATCGCGATTCTGCCGTGGAAGCGCAGCTGCTTCGCTATAAATTTCGTTGCTTTCAATGTTTGGGTCAATGTTTGTTCAGGTATAAAGTTATGAATAAATTGTTAATTATTTTGTCCAAAAAGTTGAAGAATTCTAAATTATGTGTAGATTTGCACTTTAAACAATACTTATTTATAGTATAATTTTTAGTTAGACAATATACGGGGGGGGGGGGGTGAAATCTTACCTTAACATACTGACTATCATTGGATTACTTCTATTATGCTATGCTGCAAAAGGGAGTACAGGCCCATCGTGTGACTCCGGGAAAAACATTTCAATCAAAATTTTTTTATCGCTGGAATGATGTCACCTCAGATTCCGTATATCTCGACAACAAAAGTGCGTTATTACAAATCGACGAGTTTTTCTCATCACGGGACAGAATCATCGACAGCCTCTATATAACCTGCATTCCCGACAATTACCTAACGAGTTAAATATAAATTGCTGATTTTTA